>Ga0208243_1000020_pt1 | contig 254509 bp, 228 predicted proteins | sample Subbio2Aug_QV12A_FD_184826 | JGI IMG/M metagenome (GOLD analysis project Ga0208243, IMG submission 184826) | Serpentinite rock and fluid subsurface biosphere microbial communities from McLaughlin Reserve, California, USA - CR12Aug_QV12A (SPAdes) | ecosystem: Environmental > Terrestrial > Deep... | reverse complement strand
GTACCAGTCAATGTGTGAATGGCACGGTGACTCCTTCGATCCCTCATTCGTCGATGTCGTCGCAATCAGCCTCGCCCTGCACGACCTCAAGATCTGATTCAAGACGGCCCCGGAACGACGCTTACGACCGTAATGGAAAAGCATGGAACATTTATTTCCGCCGGGCGTTTCATAAGCGACTCAATGCGAATTTCGTCATTGGAGCGACGAGGAAAAAACGGGGATGGACGACAAAACCGGAATAGACGATGCAGACATGGCGCAGGCCTTATCAGCCCGAGCTGGCGACCTGCGAGCGTTCGCAGGTCTGGTGCGCCGCCATCAGGATCGCATGTTTGGTTTCCTGTTGCGCATGCTTGGTACGCGTGACGAGGCAATGGACTTGACCCAGGATTCCTTCCTGAAGGCCTGGAAGGCGTTACCGGATTGGCGACCTGAGGCGCGCTTCACTACTTGGCTGTTCCAAATAGCACGTAACGCGGCTCTCGACCTGCTGAGGCACCGGCAGCGTATTGAGTTCGTATCGCTCGACGCTGATCCCTCCCACGACATAGTGGAAGATTACACACCATCTCCTGAGAAACAATTTTCCGACCGGCAGCGCATTAGCTTGCTTCAGCGCGCCATTGACACGCTCCCAGTTGATCAACGCGAAATCCTCCTGCTCCGTGAACTAGAGGACATGAGCTACGCGGAGCTCGCCTTAATACTCGGGATCAACGAAGGAACGGTCAAGTCACGCCTTGCCCGAGCACGTGCTGCAGCCCTTACCAATTTCCGTCACTACGCCGGGGAGAGTCCAGATGACTGATCCACATGAAGTCCACGCTACTGACATCGACCTGTCCGCCTATCATGATGCAGAACTTCCTGCTCCTGCTCGCCTCCGTATTACTGCGCACATCGCTGCATGTCCGCTTTGCGCAAAGCGCCTCGCCGACTTTGCCGCCTTGTCCGCTGACTTCGCCCAGTTACCCAAAGATAGCCTTGGTTTCGATCTCGCCAGCGTCATAGCGGGACAGCTTCCTGGACCGGCCAGGTCGCACCGGTGGACACCTACGCTAGGCTGGCTTGGCCTGCTGCCTGCGGGAATTGGGGCCACGGTCTCAATCGCGCTGGGCATCGCCATTGGTGGGGTTCTATTTAGTGGCAGTGCCGCCCTACCGCGAGAGACGGCCATGAGCGTATTCGATTCTATCCCGCCAGGCGGACTCTGCCTCGGTCTGGACAGCTGCTATGCCGAATATCCCAACAAGACAGGAGTGATCAAATGAAGCCCCAACTGCTACGAACCCTGCTCGCTTTTTCTGTCCTGATTAACGTCGGGGTACTCGGTGCAGCCGCATACCGGGAATTGAACACCGACGCCTTTCCGGGGTTACCGCGCTACCTCGAACTCGATGTAACGCAGACCCGTCACTGGCACGAGGCAGAGCGAAATTTTCTTGTCCAGCTCGCCGACGTTACGACGGCAATCGAGGCACACCGCAGCCGGATGATCCGTGCCATTTTTGCCGAGTCCCCCGATCTCGCCCAGATTGATGCCGAACGCGTCGCTATCGCGGCGCTGCAGGAGATTCAGCAAAAACGGGTGATCGAGCAACTGCTAAGGGAGCGAGCGTTACTTGATGCTGCACAACGCGAACGGCTCGCTGCATTACTACTTGCACAGCCGGCAGGCCCCTCAGGCGTCGAGCGCCTTCACCGCGACTGACGGGAACATTTGCGCCCCCCGAACGTTGAATGGATGTGAGTAGCTGACGCTTGCTCCCATCAACCTTTATTCATCTGGAGAATTATGCTCATGAAACCCTATATCCTTGCCGCTCTGACTGTCCTTTTCCTTGCTGCCACCGGCCCATCGCTGGCCGCGAACGATGCACACGATCATGGCCATGGCTCGGTATCGGCCACCCTGCAACTCAACGCCGGCAAGAAATGGGAAACCGATGCTCCGCTGCGAACAGCCATGGGGGAAATTCGTAAGTCGATGGCGTCCTCGCTGCACGCGATCCACGAAAATAAGATGTCGGCCAAGTCCTACGATGGGCTGGCTAAACAGGTGGAAGGCGCTGTCGGTCAGATCGTCGCCAGCTGTAAGCTTCCGCCAGCCGCCGATGCCCAGCTTCACATCATCGTCGCAGACCTGCTGGCTGGCGCCGAGGAGATGGCCGGCAAGATGAAAGAGGTCAAACGCGTGAACGGCGCAGTCAAGGTTATTGGCGCCCTCGATAACTACGGCAAGTATTTCGACGATGCAGGATTCCGGCCGATCGAGCACTGAGAATTGCGACGGCTTTAGGACAGAACGCACTGTCGGACCGCATTGAGGAAACCAAGGCGGGCGATTCTACGGTGCCACTTCAGATGAGCGATTGGAGGCATTTTCCAATCGCTCATCATGAAAGCATATGAATGATTATCCGAGGTTAGCAGCCATGCGTAATGTCTGCCTACTCCAAGGAGATAATAGCGATGAGTACGGAAAATGCAGTCCCTGAAGTACGCAACCTTAAACAGCTGCTTCGGTATCAGGAGAAGGCAGTCGTCAGCCGGATGCTGATCAAGAATCCAGTTGGCAACGTTACCCTGTTTGCCTTTGACGGCAATGAGGGTCTTAGCGAGCATACCGCTCCTTACGATGCCTTGGTAATAGGTGTTGAAGGCCGTGCTGAAGTTCCGGTGGGCGGCGTTAGCCATACACTGGAAGAGGGCGATAGCTTGCTGCTGCCGGCCAATATCCCGCACGCGGTAAATCCCATGGGCGGGTTCAAGATGCTGCTGATCATGATTCGTGGTTAGGGGTTATAGACGACCAGAAGTGTTATGGGCATATCCTTGGAAACGGTTTTCTGCTGCGATTTGTGCTGTATTTGAGCCGGATGGTTGCTAACGACCACTCAAGTAAGAGATCCGCGAAGATTGGGTCGGGAGTTCGCGTTCGCTAGCCAGGAAAGCTGAGCTGCCCCGCAGTGCTGGCCTGAAAGTCCGCTGACCCCACTACACCTGTCGCTCATCTGGCGATGGCTGAACGGCAGTTAAGGCCGACGAGCGGGAATTGCCACTACTCCCCTGCTCCACTTCGTTTGACATTATCCGCTTCAGTTAGCGATCGGCCGGGCTGGCGATAGAGACCGTGTAGCCAATTTTCGGATTGAGCTCGTCGTCCGTCTTTCCGATTGCCCAAAGCATTGCGAACGCGATGCTTTCCTTCTTGTCCGAATGAGTCTTGAACGGAACCCTAATTGGGTGATGGATCAAGCGCGCTGACGCTTTACCGTTCTTCCCCGTTAGTTTGAATTTCTCAAGAGTCTCACGTAATTTTCATGACAAAACTAATTGGATTTGTTCAACAAGAGCCTATCCATCTCGCGAATCAAATCACTCACATCGCCTGGCAAGGGGGCTCTCAAATGTGCAATCTCATCACGAACCGCCTTGGTATATCGGCAAATACTCTCCGCGCACTGCTCATCGACTGTGGTTGAAGTGATTTCACCAAACTTCACCATGCCAACGATGTTGTTGTATTCGATGTCTGCTTGATCGACAAATACATAGCGTTTGTTGCCCACCTTGTCTGTGCTTACGTAGCGAGGAATTTTGCCGTTGTTTGCTGCTGCGATGGCATTTAGCTGCTTTGAAAAAACACTGACAACAGCTTTCCTTCGCTCTTCAAGCCAAGGGCTGATGCTTTTCAAACAGGCCTTCCAGTAACGTCGTTTGATTCGGCTAACCGCCTCGTCACGAACCTCGATAGCCCCGTGCTCTGATAAATATTTGTCGTAGAGCGCATGCGTCATTCCTTCTGCATTCCAAGAGCGAGTCCGGTATAGCCATGAATCATGACGCCACCGGAAAGGCGAATCCCCCATAAGCGCGCCCAGGTTGCTCATGATGTTTACGATCTGCCCTTCACTAAGGGCCATAATTTGCTCTGCCAGATCGACGTCAAAGCCTGCAAACTCCGAAACGATGGCCCTTGTGAGTCTTGTTGTGCCAGGCCCCGGACGATCGAGCATCCGAATCGCAACGTAGGCATCCATCTCATCAGGGGAAAGTCCCCCATCGAAGGCGATGACCTGTATTCCGAGGTTGCTTGTATCCTTGGTTAGTTCTTCATCGTTCCCGCCGATAATCAGCAACACGTTTCCGATGCCTTTTTCGATGGAATGGATGAACTCTTCCGCGTAGCGTGAGCAGTTCTTGCTGCCTTCGGCGTCTTGAGGCAGAAGAATTACCGCTGACCGTTGTTCTGCTGAGTACAACACCAATTCGTGAGCAGTGATTCTTTGTTTGCCGAAGTGCACGCCAATTTCACCGGCTATATCCACGCCTCCAGCAATCTTCAACTTGATCACATTTTGAATATGAGCGTGTCGAACCCCCTCCTCTACCCCGTCCCATGTGCCAGGAAGGGGGTGAAGAGGAAGATTTACCCAAAGCAATCTGGTATTCAGTACACGCTCTGAAATCCGCGTAATAAAGCTGCGAGGTCCAGGTAGTCGCCAATACAGCGGGGAGTCAATGTTGGTATTCGCCATCTTCTACTCTTATCGGTCGTTCTTGATCAGTTCTGCGTACAGCGGCGGAACGCGCCAGGTACCGGCAGCACCGTCCTGCAACAACCCCATCCAGTGCATGAAGTCCATCTCTGCCTTGGAAACGTTTTGCATTTCGCGAACCTCATCCACTTCTGACGAAAGGCGTTGCGCACCGTCAATGGCTTCAATGAACCCGTTGCACTCCTCACGACGCTCATTGGTAAAGCCTGCCGGGAGACCAATCCGCTTGTAGAAGTCGGCCAGCGATTTACCATGCAAGGCACGAGCTTTCTCCGGTGCCTTCATAGCCTCATCAACGGACATCTTGGCACTACACGTTTGAAGCACTTCCTTGTGGAATCCGCAGGTTGCTTCAATGATTGAGGCGATGGCTCCGGAATTTTCCGAGACGTCACTGTTCTCGTGCATCTTGAAATACACCGCATCCTCAGTCCATTGAGGAATAGGAACAACACGCCAGTTTTGCCCCTTCGGATTCAACAGCCCCTTTTCAATTGCCATGGCCAAGTCGAAAGCTCGTTCGGGCATGGCCAGCAGGATGAAGCGGACCCCGGCTTTAGCAGCCTTCGCTGCCACACTTGCGTACTCGGGTATCTGAGCGATCGACCAGTTGTTTTGACGGATGGCCACAATACGATTTCCGAGCTTCTGCTTCTTGCTCTTGCGCAGCATATTGAGCTGAAGGTTGATGTAGTCGTTGGCTGCTGTCGGCCCAGATACTGGGAGAACGGTGTAGATGTCCTGACCTTGACCAATACTCCATTCTTCTTTCGTGGATGGCTGTGCAAGATCAAGAATTCCGCTGACGTCGTTGCCGGTGACGATCAACAACTCGCCATCAGACGGATCCATGTAGCGACGCACCCAGGCTACCGGGAACGGGAACAGCATGCTGTTGCTACCGTACTCCATCTTGATTCGGCGCTCGCCAAGATTGCGGGAATCCACTGAAGGTTCCCTGGCCAGTTCGTCGAGTCGGTGAGCAACACGATCGGCATCACCCATCATCATGGCGATATTCGGATTGCGCAGGACATAACGAGCACCTTCACGCTCAACAACGTTCAGCTTCGTCATTTCATCCAGTAGCGCTTCGCAAACACCTGACCCTGAATTGGCAAAGTGGTGGGGAGCGAACGTCTCGCACATGTCCTTGATTTCGGGGATCGTCAAACCGCTGTAGTGACCCGATTCGATTTCGGAGTAGTACGAGTCAGCCAGGATCAGGGCAATTGCCTTGTAGCGCTTATCAAGATCGAGGTTGGATTCGAATTTGCGGCGCAGCTCGTTCAGCAGGTTGCTATCGTCTTCCACTGCACGCAAATCATCCGCATTGATGTAGAGCGGAGGAACGCGTTCCTGGCGACGGTTCTGCAAGCGATCCACCAAGCTCTTGCAGTACAACTGGATGAAAGCCGGGTAGAAGTTGCAAACAGAAAGGATGCGCAACGGCAGATCCTCCGCCCCCTCTCCAAAGAGGTATCCCATAGCTGCCAGCGGCTTCGTAATAAGGCGGATACCACGCTGCATGTCAGCCGGGGTATTGAACGGCTCAAGGGCAATCGTTTCAGCCTTGCCGCCCAGCACCGAGTTTTCCTCATTGGTCATCCGGGTCATGTTGTGCAGACCGGCAATCACGTAGCGGATGTAGCAGGTGTGCTGCAACGTCTCCACCATTTGCTGAAGGCTGCGCACAAAGCTGATCGCCCCCTTGGCCAAGCGAAGCTCACACTCCATCAACGCATCTGCTTCATCAATCAGCAGATACAAGGAATTGAGATTCTTGTTGGCAGTGATTTCCTTGTGGATCCAGTCCCGGAAGTCTTCCCACTTTTTGGCAGGGCTTGCCAACGGGGCAATGATTCCCCTGGACATCAGATTGCGATAAACGAAATCCCAAGCACTGAAAACATGGTTCGTCGACGAATCGACCGTATCCATCGAAATGTAGACGGCCTTGCGTCCCGGAACATCACTGTTTTCGTGCTCAATCTGGCTCAGCAAAGAGGACTTGCCCAGTCGCCGTCCGCCATACAGAACACCAAGGCTCTTGACGTTGCGCAAGCGGTCAAGCTCCTTCTGACGTCCGAAGAACATTTCCGGAGGCACGGGGTTGCCACCATAGTCATCGTACGGGTTCGTCCCAAAGGTCAGGATAGCAATCCGCAGCAATGCCTGAAGGCGCTCGTTCGGGTGAATGGCGATGTAACTGATCAGGTCGTCGTCGATAATCAAGACCGGAGCACCAGCCGATACGCGAGCACGTTTTTGCATGTTCAGGCGCGTTCTTGCCAGTACCACGGTAGGATTTCCGCCAACCTCATGCATCATCTGACGCAATTCGGTTTCTTGTACGGATCCAAATACCATGTACCCCTGAATGTTCGTGGCACGCGAGCCAAGAATTGGCGGTATGAAGGTCTCATCGTCGCTTGTCGGGAACGTAAAGGAACGTTCTGGCAACATGAAACGCAGGCGATTGGTACGGCTCAGGTCGTGCACAACCCATGGTTCTTGGGCGATACCAAGGTTGTGGAACACCTTCTCCAGCGGACTCGTGTTCTCCATCACATTGCGACGTTGAGATTGGAACAGCTTCAGCCAGGATTCGATGATTTTCACGCCTTCTTGGCGCTGTTCAATATCCATGGCAGCCAACCATTCCGGCTCGTCATCTTTTGGCTCACGAGACAAAGCCTCCATCAAGGCCTCAATGCTCGGCTTATTGCTATGGACAGATTTGAATACGTCAGCCATCAGCTTGTCGTAAGTCGAGGCGATGTCAGAGACAACGCCAAGCTTCGGTGGAAGCTTATGGGTGTTTTTCAACAGCATCATCGAATCGTAGGCAGTACGCAGGGTTGCCGCGTTCTCGCTATTGAGCATTTCCCTGACGCGCTGAATATCCTGTGGCGACGAAATGCCGCTGCTTTCCTTGGCATACCGGTCCAGCTCGTCACGCAATTGTGCTGCCGTCTGGCTCAATCGAGCCTCAAGGGGATTCAGAACGTTGTGACGCAATGCCGCCGTTGCCTGGGGGAAATCTGGATAAACGCTCCGTTCAGCCTGAGGATGTCCAATACCCCTGTCGGGCAACGCCAAAACCTCCATCTCAGCAATGACCCGTTGCATCTGGTTCGCTTCGTTTTGAGTCAGAGCGCTCAATGTCATCGCGTGAGTAACCCGCTGACGTGCGTTTTGAAGCTCACCGACAAAAGCAGCTTTCCGCTTGTTGTAGAGCTGAATCAGTGGCTCAGTTTCGGAAAGCATGTTGCGTGGCAGGCGCTGTTCGATCATGAACGCAGGCAAGAAGCGCTGAGCGTTAATGTGCAGTCTCATGGCGTCACGCAAAGCAACGTAAACGCTATCGCCTTCGCCGCCAAAAGTCAGATGCTCGTTTGACCAGCGTTCAGTTTCTTCAAGGACGCTCCAGTGACTGCAAATTTCAGGGGTGTGCTCGTCGATACGCCCCAATACTGGCATCAAATCGCGATTGAGCGGTACTTGAACCAAGAGCTTTTGGTCGATCTGAGGAATACACGCCGGGGCCTGGGTGTTATCGAACAAGCGTAGAGCACAACGCAAAGCCGACAGCGCAGAGTCTCTGTACACCTTGGCCAAAGCAGTTTCGGCAGGGATCTGTTCAATTTCGCTAATCGCATCTTCCAATTTGCGATGAAGAGAGGCTAGGAACATCTGAATGCTCTTGACCAGCTCAACGTTCGGGTTTTCCTTTCGGCGCAACATGTCGAGGTATTCCTCAATGAAGCGCTTCGTCGTTTCGATATTTTCGATCGCACGCGTACGGTACATCCCGTCAGGACGGCTCTTCTCACCCATCGAGCGGAAGTGTTCGTCCACGGTGTTAGAACCCTTTTCGAGCTTACGACGTGCTTCTTCGTAGGCAGCCGGAACCTTCTTGTCATCACCTTTTGCGATCAGTTCAAGGCAAGCACCAATCACGCTCTTCGTGCTGAACATGCTTTCATGCAGCGCCTTGAAACCGCGATGGTTGTAGCTTGAATAGATCTCGTTGTCGGTCTTCCATTTCGCAGCACGTTGCTGGTAGCGATGAATCTCCTGGCGCAGTGCCTCTTGGTCACCGACATGGGAAATCGCAAACATGTCTCGCGTCAGGACAAGGCCGCGTTGCCGCAATGTATCGACGTGCTCGATCAGCTTGGTGACAGCTTCATGTCCAACCAGCCGCTGGCCAATCGCATTGCCGATATTCCACTGGTCGTCACTGCGGTCGAACAACATGCTGCTTAGTCCAGCCGTCATGACCCCCAATGCCAACGAAACGGGATCGCACAGCGAATCACCACTTAGCGTTTCATTTGCCAAGAACTCCTTCAAGTTCTGGTCGACCTTCGGGTCAAATTCAAACTGGCAATCCATCCGCTCCAACGAATCAACCAATGCGTGCAGAACAACGTAGTGAGCATTTGTCTCGTTGCCTGAAAACTCAGCCAAGACATACTTCATTGCCTCAACATGAACTGCGGCCATCCCGAACATTCGGCTACCGATCAGCCTGTGAAGCACCTCCGTTTGAAACTCGACAACAACAGGATCGCTTTCTTCGATAGCCTCATCGTCACAAAAGTCATCGTCAGCCGTAATCACAGGAGTAGGCTGGGCGACAGCAACCGGGGGAGCTTTCTGCTCAACTGCTTGCGGAGGAACCTCAACCTCGACAACATCTTGTTCCGCCGAAGCAATAGAAGCCTCTACCGTTTCTACTACCGAGGGAGCATCGATAGCGGCACCGTGCACTTCAATGACCTCTCCCGCTTCAGCCTGAACTTCCTCCACTACGGAAATTTCCTCGGCAGCGGCCTGCTCTACAACGCCAGCAGCACTCTCCTTTTGTTCTTGCGCAGCTACCGTTTCTGGAGCAACAGGCTCATCGACATGTTCGCCCCCTTCTGGGTCGGGAGATCCACTTTCGATATCAAGGCACGGGCTTTGGTCGATCAGATTAATCAGGTTCATTCGGCTATCAGAGATAGCTTCCCATGCGTCAGCAATAATCTTCTTGCGCTTGAGGCGTTCATCAAACGAAGAAGGAACCGGCATGCTCTCAAACTGGGCAGCTTGCTTTCGAAGAGCTTCGATATCTTCAATAATCGACTGGACAGAAACAATGCTGTCTTCAGCAACATCCAATTGGGCAGATTCCGGCTCAACATAACGAATTTGGCCAAGCGAGAGTTCTTCCTTAATGTTTTCCAGCTTGGAAATCAACAGGTCGCAATTCTCCTTCAGCGACGCAAATCGCTCGCGCAATTGAGCTGCAACGTCGTTTCTTTCGCGCTCCCGCTCATGCAAAATCGATAGCGATTCAATCTGTGCATTGAAATCTGCGATCAGGCTATGGAAGTCATCGGCACCAGGACAGATACTCTCTACCAACTGAGACAGGCGGATTTTGATAGATACGAGGCTTCCTTGCTCGTAACTGGAATCTGGGTTCATAAGCACCTCTTCGTGGGCTTTGGTGGTGACTTCAACAGGGGGCGGACTCTGCTCTTGAGAAATCTCGTATTGAGCGTCCTCTTGAGCAGCTTGGGCCGCATCGGTAGTGACTTCTGCAATAACTGGCGATTCGGCCACTGCTTCAATGGCATCGCCCGTCTCTTCAACGATCAAGGCATGCGCAGGGGGATTTCTACGACGCAATACCGCCTGGAATTTGGAGATATGGTCTTTTTGGGCAATAGCGTTATCCAGCGCCCAAATTACGTCGAGGTAGTAATTCAGCGATTCCTCGGTCATCGGCCCAGGAATGCGCGTAATCGACTCCATAACAGCTTCGCAGAAGCCATGGTGGGGATATTGAGCAACCTGGAATATCAGCCAAGCCATCAGCTCGTCATTGCCGTTTTCATTTGCCCATGTCGCCATCGAACGAACCAGTTCTGGCGTCAGGCTATAGGTTGAAGCCTGCTCTTCTGGTGGCTTCTCGGCGTTGTACGTTTTGTTGATCAGCTCAGCGAAGCGAACAAAGTGGAGACCTCCAATTTCGAGGCAAGCCGGAGCCAATGCGTGGCATGCATGAGGAACTTGCAAAAGACGGGTCATCCAGTTCAGGAACTCCGATTCCTTGGGCATCTTTGCACTGGCGCTTACGATGTTGAACTCGCGCATCCGACGCCAGCAACGTGACGCATTGCGGCGAATGACGGGGCTGTACTCACCGAAAGCACCATGGGACTTGAACCAATAAGGCAGGCTTACGCGAACCCGAACATTGGTGTCTTGATGAAGCATCCTTCTTCCAAGATTCAGAAGCTTCATATCCTTCGTGGAATGAAGAATAGGCATCACCGCAGCCTTGGCGCAGGCGAGAAGTTCGTTTTCATCAGCGTTTACGCCGCCAATACTTGTCAGCGTGACGAAGCTTTGTGTTTCCTCGGTCTTCTGTTCGCCTTCCTTCGCTTCGTTATCAATCAGCCTGGCGATAAAGGTCGGTTTTTCAACGCCACCTTCTGTTTCAGCAATAGCGACATCTACTGTCGCGACAGAATCTTGCTGTGCCACCACTTCTTCTCCATCGGACATATCTTCGTCCTCTGGGAAGCGGATCACATAGTCTTCGATTTTTCGGCGGAAAAAGAGCGGAGCCGGGAGGCCGGTCCACTCGTTGTAATGCGCGTATCCGATGCGTAGTCCCATCACCAGCATGGCGATGTTGCTGGCCAAAATCCCCTTGGGGGCACTGATGACAGTAATTTCCATCGCGGCAGGCAAGGAAGCATCCATGCCCGCAGGATCCAGCATCTTCTGCTCGAACTCGTTCGTCCCCTTGATCTTGTGCATTCGGGGCATCGGGCGATAACAGGAGAATCCCCGCTTGACCTGAACCGTCTTGGCATAACCCATCGTTGAGATGAAGTGACCGTAGGGGCGGTCAGAAATCAGCACCTCATCGGATACCTCAACCAGTTCTTTTTCCGTCGTGTAATACGCATCAACCAGGTTTTCGCCTGTCTTGATTCGGCTGTTTTCCTCGCTATCGAGCCATCCTTCGAAGGAAATTTTGACTTCTGTCCGCAAAGACAAAGTATTCGCACCCCTGCGAAGACGGACAAAAGTCATCTCCTTGAACAAGGATAGATCCGTATTTCCAATCCGAAGCGGAGAGCCTACTACCAGTTCCGTATCCCGCATTCCTTTCCACAGCCCGGCAAGACTCTGCCAGTCGATCATCACAATCGCCTTAGGATCTTCCTGAGAAATCTCGAAGAGCGTTTGTTTTGTCTCGTCTTCGAATACCTGACGAAGCCAACGATCATCACCTTCATGCAACTGGCGCTGACTACCAAGCCATTGCAAGCCTTCTGACAAAGGCATCCACTTCGAGCGTGCTGTGCCCTTCATTGTCTTATAGACATACTGGACTTCTGTTACCCCTGTCTCGATGACCAAGCGGGTATTGAGGATGAAGGTCACACCGGTTTCGCCACTACGACTGCGAGCGCGAGAGCGAATAGCCTGGAACCCGTAGATGCAACGGGGCGTACCATCCGCAGGAAGCAGTTGAGCAGCGAATTCCTTCGTGCCAAAAATGATCCCTGAGTGGGCCAGGAATACATCCAGCAAAGCGCTTTGAGTGCGATGCAGGAAAGATTGCTCGGATGCTTCATCATCCGGCGTCTCGATTGGCAAAACGTGGTGAACGTTCGCGCCAATCTTCGACATTGCGTGAATGCCAGCGTAGTAGTTAACCGGGTCTTCGTTCCTTTGGTTGTATTTGTCTGCTGCACAAATCAACGCAATGATCGGACGACCGGCACTGATTTCCTGCATTTTTGCCGCAGCCGGTGCCCAGCGGCGAATCCGCTCCACAAACCTTACTGATGCCTTCTGGTTGCTCCCATCAAGGTCTGTGCGCAATCCATGGGTACCCGTAGGCAGCGGCTCAGCATTGATATCGACCGCATCACCGAACAGCTTCTTGACGGTGTTCTCGATGATTTCTCGTTCGCGAGTCGAATTGCACAACACCCACAGCAACGGCTTGTTTTTGCCATGCCGCTGCATCAATGCCCGGATGTTCTGCTCCCGGTAATGCTGAAGATTCTTGCCCCGATCCTGGCCAGACTCTTCGTCTTCCGGATCCGAAGTTTCGTCTCCTTCAGGCTCTGAAACCAACGAATCTCCAGCCGCACCAAAATCAAGATCGGCCAACCGAAGCATTTCCTGAAGAGGCTTTTTCTTTCGGCTCAACGGGATTTCACGCAAGGGAATCTTCTTGGGGATAAGGACCGCCCCCAGCAGGCCAGTCACTGTTTCCTGCAACGATGCTTCATCACCCTCAAACACGGTTCTCGGAGAAACGAACTTGAAGAGCGTGGGCAATTCCGGCAGTCCAACCCACCAATTGACGTCTGGATTGAAATCGCGAGCAATAACCGCTGCTTCCAGGGTTTCAGGAAGACTGAATCCAGACTCTTGTTGTACTGATGCATAGGAGTCGCCGAAAGCCCATCCAGACTCAGTGCGTTCCACGGAAACCATGATCGCCGGGCGTCCAGCGGACATGACGTAGCCAGTAACCCGCTTCGGCATCTTCGGGTTGGCGAAGGGAACCTTTTTGCTCCAAACTCGTTTTGCGGCGGAGATGCCAAGGTACAAATCGTTGTTGTACGGCATGGTGCATACCGTCAGCCTGGCCACCATTGAAAACACATCTTCGCCGCGTGAAGCTCGCTTCGGCAGTGTCATCAGTTCAATTGAATTCGAGAGACTTTCAGGACTGGCCACCAGCTCGCATTCCTTCATGCCAGCAAACAGCTCTTCACCAATCAGTCGCTCTGCGATTCGCCGTGCAATCAGAGCAAAGTCAGGAGACTTGCCATCATCACCCATGAGCGAAACCATTTTCATGGTCCCAGTGATGTCTTCGGCACTGATCTGCTTCTTCAGCTTTGCAGCAAGAGCACCCAGACCATTTCGCTCTGCCCAAGGCTCAACGTCATTCATGACCCAGCTACCCAGATAGCGAGCAATGGCCTCACGCGCCTTGCTGTATTTCTCGTCATCCTCGATATCCGGGAACATGGCAATTGCGCAGTTGAATTTGCCTCCCAAATCGGGGATCAAGCCAAGGTCACGATCAAGGCGAACGATTCGATCCATTCCGGCGATCAGTGCCGTCCGGAGACTGGTAACAGGTAGATTCTTTTTCTCCTGTTTGGCTGTGGACAGCAGCGTTGAGAAAGCATTGAAGAGCTGCCCACCAAAGGAGAACTCAATGAGGCTGACTTCTTCCTTGAGCCATTCAGGGGAAATCTTGCGACCGATCAGGATAGGGTCACGACTTGTGTTGCCGCGCATGCGCGTCCAAATGGTGTTCTTTTGTTCAGCCATGATTTCCGCCTGTTACTAGGTTCTTGATAGTGCTCATGGGCACCGAAAATGATTGGTAGAGGTTCTGGTAGCACTCCCGCACCGCAGGATCAGGATGCGAAAGGCACTTTTTCAGGATGTTCTGCATCATCACCAGCATCGATGTGCGTTCGGTGTCAGGTAGCCCGTTCGCTGATTGAGGTGCCCATGCAGCATCCACAAAATAGACGAACGCAGGGCAATCACCTCGCATTGCTCGACCAATGGTCTGCAAAGTCATGATCATCTGGTCTGCTACAAAGGGTTCTGCAAACTTCCCCAGCGCCTGAGCTACCAAGGGCATTCGCAACAAATATTCGATGGTCTGCGTGGTTTCCTTGCGAGACTTTTTCAGTTCAGCAAGGGCTTCGGCGGTGCTGGAAAAAGACCGCTGGTCGAAACGCTCTGAATCCCTGGCAACAAGGCCCTGAATCAATTGAAGGCTATCGCCTCTTGGATGGGGGCGGGTCAGGAAAAACAGGGAGCCGAGCATTGCCTTATCCTGTCTCGGGCCATACCGATACACGATGTTGACCCCGCGTCCGATCGCGCTCATCGGGAAAATGAGCAGATCCCACCCTTGGTCTTCGCCCAAACGCTCGACTTCAGAAGCGGTAACAGCGTATTCATGCAACTTGCCATGAAGCTTTGGTTGCACGAGATAGCGAATCCGATTACGCCAATTTGAGTGATTCGCCTGGATGTGATCGAACAGCATTTCGCACTGTTCGTAGGAATTGACGATGAATGCAGCTTTTCGCCCCACCCCGTCGACTACATCATTTTCGCGGATTGCCTGATCAACGTCGGACATCTGGCCGTAGCGCAGCAACTGGTCGACAATCGTCTTCAGCACCCGCTCACGCTGATGCATCTTTGCACCAGAGAAGCGAAGCGAAATCTGATTATTCTGGGGATCCTGCTTTGGCAGGAAGACATACTTCGATTTTTCCCAACCGCTGCCCGCATTGGGGCGGCGAAGAACATAGTCCGGCCCGACGCCGACGTGGAAGCTCGGGCTTTGCTCAAGCATTGACGTCGCACTCGTCAAAAGAACGGCCATTCTGCCCCCGCGCTCAGCTCCAAGCTCAATCATCCGCTGCGGGAGCATGCGAGGCGTGCCAGCAAATCCGACGTGAGCCACGTCAACATTACCTTCTTCGCTGACCGAATATCGAATGCCGCTGAGTTTGCCCACCAGTGATTCAGGCAGGATGGCCAACTGATCTTTCGAACAGCGAGACTCAAACACATTGTCACTGACCAGATTTTGAGAGTTCAGCAACCGTAGGTGCGGAGCCAGTCCAAAGTGCTGCAAGACCAACAAGGTGACAGAAACGAGCAATGCACTGTAGGCGTAGAAAGTCTCGTCATCGTGACTTGATGGGAGATCCGGAGCTGTACGCAACACATTGGCAATGCCATGGATGGACATTTCGCTACCGTCTCGCTCCCAGATTTCGATCGCTTGAAGCAGTCGATCGTGGAAGTCGCGAGTTTCTTCCACATCGCGCCCAATGAGCTTGGCTGCCTCGGCCAGACAACGATCCAGGTCGCCACCTTCTTCGTCTTCTTCGTCGTCACGATCGTCGTGCAAGACAGTTTGGCGGAAAGCAACTTGCTTTACCGTTGCATCGAAAACCAGTTCCAATGACTTCCTTGCGTTCAGGAAAGAGGTTTTCCTGGTCTCATCCCAACTCTCATCGTACGAGAACATGTCCGAGATAATGCTGAGTGAGGTATGCAGCACGTTGGCGTTCTCGTTTCGGAAACGCTCCGGCATGTGCAGCAAACGTCCTACGAAGCGCTCAGTAGCCCGACCAAAACGCCCCGTCATCTCCAGCAAGGTCGGCATCGTCACGCCCGCCACAAAGGCATTGTTGCCTCTGGCAGCAGGGTCATGGAGGTCGCGAATCAGGGTGCTCCACAACGACTCCGAGTCACCGGCCAGCTTCAGCATCGGCGTGCCGCGCACGTCAAGATTGCTCTGAGCGCCATCACACTCATCTACAACCAGGACATCGAACGTCCTGGCCAAATACTCGAAGTGACGAACCTCTGCATCAGAGAACAGCGGAGAAACACGGCGGTCAGTCGAAAGAATGTGGCCAGCCCAAATTGTTGCGCTGCTCAGCTCACGCTCCCCGTGCTGGAAACCGCAAACCGAAGACAGTGCGCAACGATGCCTCCGGGGGCGTCGAGCTGCATCAGAGCGCTGCATGATCTCCATACAGGGAGGATTCGTATGGGGGAAATCCTGATCTTCATCACTGGCAAACCCAGCGAGAGCGCAGTTGGTAGCGAAGAACGGTGCAATCTTGCGGGTAACACCAAACCCATGGTTCTGGTTTGAAAGCGCCGTCGCAAAATTCAGGACGTGCTTTGTACGTGCCGTTTCGCCCTGCCCTGACAACAAGCCAACCGCCACATCGTAGTTCGAAAGCGTTTCGATAAAACCACTTGCGACTTCGATAGACGGGAACAGGAAACAGACAGAATGTCCTTCTTGAGAAAGGTATCCGGCAAGCAGGTACAACAAGGTTGTCTTACCCGCCCCCGGCAAACCAATCAGATGTTTCAACCCAGACAGGTCGATACCCTTTGCCTTGACCAGACCTTCTTTGCCCGGCTCCAGCAAAACAGCCGTAGGAGACCCTTCTGCATCATGCAGTCGCTTGAACCAGCTCCGCTCTCCTGGTTGTTGCCTACTCCGCTCCTCATCGATTTCATCGAATCGATTGGCAACCTCTACCAGCGACTCCCACTTCACCATTCCGGGGGCTTCACCAACCCGATCTAGGTTGTACATGGGAGGATCCTCTGGCGAAAAGCCAAGAGGCAACACAACGCCGGAATATCGTGGGTCAGCCACAATTTCAGCAGTCTTGGAACCATCATGCAGCGGGGGCGGCTCTCGATGACGCAAAGGCTGCACACTGGTCAAAACGCCCAGCGCTTCTACCACGTCATCAGGAATCAAATGAGTCCATGAACGCCTGATCGTCAGGTCGTCATTGATCTGGTAGCGTTGTGGAAGCTCATCTCTTGCCCCTTCGTCGCCACGAGAAAGTCGCAGCTCAAGTTGGCGGTAATGCAATCGATAGGCGTCCACCATCAAGTGCAACTCCCGCATAGTCGTGGGAGCCATATTCGCAAGCCGAATATTATGCAGCGCAACAACCACATCCTGCGGCAGCGTTTTTTCGACACTCTCAAAGCCGGAAGCGAGTGAAGGAAGGCTCGCCAGGGAAAACTCCCCTAGTAGCTCGCTTGCAATGATGCAGAGGTAATTGAGCCGGTTGATGCCAGTATAGGGACGAAGTGCCTCACGCATTTGCGGCCTCCTCGTTCAGCAACCGATTCAATGCCTGGCTGACTGTCAGGCACGTCACATCGCGACGGCCCATGGCCTTGATCAACCGATCGATATAGGAAGGCACGGCATTGGCTTGCCAGTCAGGAATTACCAGCCATCGTTCGTCGTAATGCGCGAGCCCTCCAATACCTCGCTTGAATTTGGTGCCAAGTGTTTCGGGGCTGACATAGGTTTTCAGATCAATCCCGGTTTCTCCAACCGCGATATCAACCCTGTCCCTGAATGGATAAAGGCTAGCGCTGATACCATGATCAAGAAGTGCATCGTAGAGACGCAATTCATCAATGCCCGGCTCGATCCAGTATTGCCGAATGCCACGGGTCACACGAACCAGCTTTGATACGTGAATAGAGGTCGTCGACTTTGACGAATGGGTTGCAACGCATGCTTTTGTCCGGCAAACCAAACCGGCAACCCCCTTCTTCATGGCATTACCGCAATGGTCACAAACCGGCACGCCTTCTCCGATTGCCCAACTAGCCGGTACCGGCTCATAGAACTGCTGCTGAATGACGATCTGAACGACAGCGGGGACATTGCTGATCCCGTTCTTCAGAACATCGATATCACACACCGGATGCCGAACAACGAACTCTCTGGCTTGGGTGTAGTAGTCATTAGCCGACTCATCCGGGAATCTGCCAATCACTTCCATGAACTTTGCAAAAAGCAGCTCTTCGATACCCGCAGTCATTCCGCTGAAGTTGGACGCCAACTCCTCGGCCTCAGCCGTTGGAATACCCTCTTCCGCATGAATAAAGCTCGTGAATTCGAGACCTGCTTTTTCCACTTCGGGAACCTTGAGCCAGGTTCCTAGCGGCTGAGTACAGAGGTATAGAAGGTCGTGAATCTCAGACCCATAATCAGGAAGGCCATTGACCAGACAGGCTTTTGAGACGACGCTCATTGCCTTCCTGTCCTCCGGAGACAAACCAACCGGAGAGCCATAGGTCCGGCTTGTCCCGGAAATCATTCGCCCCTCAATCAACGACCCTCTTGCCAACCTGACCACCAACGCAGCAAGACTGGCGATCAGCAGCTCCGATGACTCCGTGGCGACAACTCCATCGTCTGCACCTTTTGCTTTGGATCCACTACCAGATTTTTCAGCGACCAATTTTTCGATCAACGCCCTCGTGACGCCAGGCATCGAACGGTAGTTTTCAGAATCCTCTGGCATCCGGTATGTCTTGAAGGTGCGAGGCTCTACCCCGACCATTCCGGCAAACACATCCCAAGTCAAATCGGGGATCGTTTTTGCAAGCTCTCGCTTTACCGAAAGCAGCCACGATTTTTGGGAGTCTGTTGAGTGTTTGCTCATGTAAAAGTCATCGATTGGTACGCAATGCGTACCATATCACGAATTCATATCAAGAAGGGACACTCTGTGTCCCTTTGACAATCAACTTAACGACATGAGGATCTAATTATTTGAGCGATGGTTGTACTCGTACCTGTGCTTTTCTATCGACAGGCAAGAAAAGCGCAGCGCCTGATTAGCCAAACCGAGAAATAAGAAGCTTGCATTTTTGGCTCTCGGACAGTTTGACATTACCCCCCATTCGTCGGTTTTTCGGGCTTTGCCGCCGTTGGCTGATCGGTCAATGTTGGTCAGCAGTCTGGCAGTAAGCTGCCGTTGAGGCACGCATCACGGCGACCGGCAGGTAGCCGCCTAATTCTGGACAGATGTACAAGGTCGGCTCTGGCCGAGCTCCGACCTCATGCCAGTAGCAACAGGCATTGGGTCGGCTAATCCGGCCCCTCTCCTGCCTATTTGAGAAAGTCCGCAATGAAGCCAACAGCAGATGATGCTGAATGTGAGCGAATGAGCACTTTGTGATCCGAGTACCAGTATTTTTTCGTTACCACTTGCATCCCGTCACAACCAAACCAAAGGCAACGACGGATGCTCCAATCAACCGACGCCTCCAGTCCTGCTGCTCCTTGAACCAGGTTACGGAGAGAATGCTGGCAATGACGATGCCGGCATTGGTGTAGGTGACGACCTCTGCGGCTGGGAGCGTTCGCATTGCTTGAATCACCAAGGCATAGGCAGTGCCTATGCAAAGCCCGCCGACGAACATGGCTCTCACGTCGATTCGTTTTTCTGGCAACCAGCGGCCCGTTTTGCGTTTAAGTTCCCACGAAATGCTGAGCCATGCGGCGAGGTAGCCGACGGAGATGAAGCCGATCAATCCAGCAAAGCCAGGAATGCTCCCGGTTGCAGACTTGTCGCTCAAGGAGTAAACACTGGTTGCCAGCATCGCCACGACAGCCCAGGGCAGCGCTTTCCGGTCATGTGCGTTACGCAGCGCGCTCCAGGAAAGCAGCCAAAGCCCGAAGGCACTGATGCCGATTCCCAGCCAGGCGTTGGCGCTCAAAGATTCCCCTGTTAGCAAAACGCTCCACAAGGCAATGAGCAGAGGGGAACTGCGAACCAGCGGGTAAACCAATGCAACGGGTGCATGCTCGTAGGCCTTGCGAAGCCCCCAGAAATAAATGACGTTGGCCGTTGCCGACGTGATGAGCAGGAGCGTAAAACTGAAGGTCCAGGTTACGCTCGTGATCAAGGCGGGGAATCCGATTGGGCCTAGCAGGATCAGATGTGTCAGCAACACCCACCATAAGGGGAATGCATCGCCAGGTTGCCGTCGGGCGATGAGATTCCAGGCGACATGCATCGCCACCGAGGCTGCTACGGCCAGTATTGCCTCATTCATTTCCCGTGCCCATTTCTACGGTTTCACCATCTGAGGCGATAGAAACTTCCATCGGTGGCACTTGGCTTTCGTCAGAAAGTCTCCAGGCGTCGAAAGTGTGGCCAATATGCGTCAGCCAAGCATGTGCCGGCTGCACGCGTTCGATGATTTCCAGTGCCGCCGTCCAGTCGTTGTGGTTTTTCGGTATGCCGCCCGGCGGAAAGGAGCAGTCGATGGCCAGATCGTATTTTCCCCAGCGACGCAGCCATGCCTCCGTTTTGGGGGGAAGGCCGAGGGTGTCGGTGAGATAGGCGAAGCGGCAGCCGTCTGAACCTTCAATTGCATAGCCGACGGTTGGCTTGGAATGGATCAGAGGCAAAGGGGTGACGAAGCAATCGCCTACTTGAAACCCTGTGAACTTCTCAACGGTTTTGAAGTTCAGTAGTCCAGGATTCCGATAGAGGTCTGCGCAGCCTTCGGTATCAGGAGGCCCCCAGACTTGGATAGACGCACCGACACCCCATCGGAGGTGAAACAATCCCTGCACATGATCCGGATGGAAATGGGTCAGCGCGATTACATCCAGGCTTCCCGAAGGAAAACGGTGATCCAGATCCATCAATCCGGCATCGAGCAGAATGCGGGTCGTGGCAGTTTCGATCAGGGCGCAGCAGGGCCGCCGAATGGCCTCTGGCTGCGTTCTAGCTCGCTCACACGCAGGGCATCTACACCCGTAAAGCGGAACGCCACCGGCAGCACCGGTGCCGAGGAAGGTCACGCGCATGCCAATGCCTTGCTATGAGCCTGGATCAGACTGATCAGTGCTTCCCCTCCCGTTTCAAGGGTGTCTTCGTTGCGGATGATTTGAGAAAAGCTCCCACTCAATCGCAAATCACGATTGCGTTGCAGACGTTGTTCGATTTGTTCAGCCGTCTCGCGGGAGCGGGTGCTCAGGCGGTCGCGCAACGTCGTTTCGGAAACCTCGACCAGCACAGGCAGCAGTTCGGGATAGCGCTGACGCGCCATGGGCAGGTATTCGCGCGAACCGTTGACCACGACAGTTACCCCCTTAGCCAGCCATTGATTGATCTCGATGCCGATACCGTAGGAAAGTCCATGGCTTTGCCAGTACAGGGCAAACAGGTTCGCCTGAGTCCTGGTGGCAAACTCGTCTGTCGACAGGGCGATGTGATTTTCCCCGCCGGCATCGGCCGGTCGGGTGATATAGCGATGTGCGAAGCAGATGCCCGGATGCTTCGCCAGTCTTTCGCGGGCGTATTGCATCAGGCTGTCCTTACCGCTGCCGGAGGCACCGACGACATAGATCAGGGGGGCTGGCATCGGGCATCTCCTCAAGCGTGGTCGAAATGGGCGGTCAAGGCCGGCTTGCCGCCGGACCACACCCGCTCGGCCTGTGGCAAACCGCCCATCTGCTTGACGGCGATCAGGTCAGCCCGCTTTCCGACGGCGATTTCTCCGCGATCCAGCAAGCCAGCGGCGCGTGCCGGGTTGCACGTGACCAGGGTGACGGCCTGGGGCAGCGTAATGCCGGCCAGCTCGGGCAGGCGCATCACAGACGGCAACAGGGCCGCCGGCGAATAATCGCCACAGAGACAATCGGCCACCCCGGCCAGAACAGCGTCGAGGGCGCGCATATTGCCTGACTGCGACTTGCCGCGCAGGACGTTGGGCGCACCGAACAGGGTCGCCAGTCCGGCAGATCGTGCCGCTTGTGCCGTTTCCAGATTGATCGGGAACTCGGAAACGACGGCGCCGAGCGCCTTGACCGCTGCGACTTTAGTCGGCGAATCATCGTCGTGGCTGGCAATGGCCACGCCATGCATCCGCGCTTCGTCGGCCAGCACCTGCATGCGAGCTAGGGCGCCCTGGGCTGCCTCGGCCTTGCGCTGCAGAATCTCGTCGAGGGCAGCTTCGTCTGTTTTATAGGTCTTCGCGAGGTACTGGCGATAAGCCTCGACATCGCGAAACTGGCCCTGGCCCGGGCTGTGATCCATGAATGAAATCAGGTGGGCCAGCCCGTCGCGCAAAAGTCCCGAGAGATACGGAGGTGCGGTCTCGTCGGTGATCTCGTAACGGGCGTGCACCCGGTTGTCGATCAGGGCGTGCGGTTGCCAGTCGTGAATCCCCCGGGCGATTTCGGCGGCAAAGGCATTATTCCTGACCCCCAGTTCGTGATTGGCAAAGGACAGCGCATGAAACACGGTGGTGATGCCGGCAGCGGCATTACGCTTGTCGGCCTGGGCGCAGGCGAAATCCAGCGGGAAATGCACCCCAGGACGGGGTTCGACCTCCTTTTCCAGGGCATCGCAATGCAGGTCGATCAGGCCGGGCATCAGGAGGCGACCGGCAAGGTTCATTTCAAGCGCCCCGGTCGTTGTTTCGGGGTCGATGGCTAAGATCCGTTCGCCTTCGATCAACACGGCAAGATCGTCGCGGACTTCATCGGCCAGCACGACGCTGGCGTGTGTGAGCAAAATACGTTTCATGAGGCACAGGTCTCCAGAATGTCGGATACGGCCACAGGAGGGGCCAGTTCGATGACACGGTCGCCCAAGCGGCGAACCAGGTCGGGATGGTGAAAAATGGCGAGCATGGCGACGCCTTCGTGCTTGATGGACTGCAGCAGATCCACGACTCGATCCGTCGTGGCAGGATCAAGGCTGGCCGTCGGTTCGTCGAGCAGCAGCAGGCGTGGCCGGGCGATCAGGCCGCGTGCCAGATTGACGCGCTGCTTCTCGCCACCGGAAAAAGTCGCCGGCGGCACGGCCCACAGGCGCTCGGGCACGTTGAGCAAGGCCAGCAGTTCGCGCGCCTTGGCCTGCGCGGCTTCCCGATGTTCGCCGCGGGTGATCAAGGGCTCTGCCACCACGTCGAGAGCCGACTTACGCGGCAGGCAATGCAGGAACTGCGTTACGAAGCCTATCTCGGCATGGCGCAACTGAAGCATGTGGTGTTCAGAGGCCTGGGCTAGGTCGATCCTATGGCCGCCGGCATCGCGGTAGAGAATGCGTCCGCCGCTAGGCAAATAGGTGCGATAGACACATTTAAGCACGGAGGACTTGCCGGCGCCGGTCGGGCCGACCAACGCGGTCAGCTGGCCGGCATGAACGGATAGGTCGACATTGGCACAGGAGGGAATGAGCTTGTTCTGGTCATGCAACAGGAAATGCTTGCTCAGCCCTTCGATTTTCAGAATGGATTCCATGGCCATCTCCTTACAAGGCCGAAGCCACCAACCGCTGGGTATAGGCGTGCTGGGGGTCTTCGAGAATCTGGTCGGTGAGGCCGGACTCGATGATGCGGCCGTATTTCATAACGATGGTTCGTCCGGCGAGTAGGCGAATAACACCCAGGTCGTGGGTCACGACGATCATGGCCGTGTTCAGTTCCTGCTGGATTTCGAGGATCAGGTCGAGAATGCGGGCTTGTACCGAGAGATCCAGGCCGGTTGTCACCTCGTCCAGGTAGAGCAGAGGCGGTTGTGTCGCCAGCGCTTTAGCAATCTGTACCCGCTGCTGCATCCCGCCGGAAAACTTCTTGGGCGATTCGTCCATCCGCTCAGGCAGGACTTCCGTGCGTTCCAGCAGGCGACGGGCGCGTTCACGGATTTCACCGTAATGGGAGAGATCGCTCATCAGCAGGCGCTCGGCGATGTTGCCGCCGGCGGAGACATTGAAGTTGAGTCCCAGATGCGGGTTCTGATAGACCATGCCTAGCCGGTGATTACGCAACCATCGCTGTTCGGCGGCATTCAGGGAGAACAGGTTCCACTGCCGCGCCTCGTCGAAGACGATAGCCTCGCCTGCGCTGGGCGCATCATCGAAATACAGGGTTTTGACGACCGTCGATTTGCCGCTGCCGGATTCACCCATGATGCCGAGAATCTCCCCCGCGTGAAGGTCGAAGCTCACGCCATGGGCAGCGACCACGGAGCCACAGTGCGGGCAGATATTGGTATCTGCCTCGGGGCCGGTGCTGTCAATGCACTGCGGGCAGCCACGGCCGTGAATCTTGGTCAGGTTGCGGACTTCCAGTATTTTCTTCATGCGCTCACCTCGTGGGCAGGCTCAGCTAGACGCTGGTTGCAGTAATCGGAATCGGAGCACTGCCAGACCTTGCTACCATCGTCGGCGATTAGTTCGTCGAGGAAACTATCGTCGGCACCGCAGCGCCCGCAGGTACGTCGAGCCCCGTGTTCGTCACTAAAGTCCTCGGTGCGGAACGGCACGTCGTCGAAGGCCAGTGGCGCGGCCACGGTGTAAGGTGGCACGGCATAGATCTTCTTTTCCCGGCCGGCACCCAGCAGAACCAGCGCCTTCGAACGATGCAGGCGTGGAATGTCGTAGCGTGGGATCGGGCTGGGGTCGATGACGTAATGGCCGTTGATCCGCGTCGGATAGCGGTGCGAGATGGTGATTTCGTCAAACTGCACGATGTCCTCGTACAGTTTGGTCAGCAGCCGTGAATAGTCGCCTTCACCGTGCATTACCTTGCGCTTGGCTTCGGAGGGTTCAACCACAACTAGCGGGTCGGGATAAGGCACCTGCAGGATCAGCACTTGCGATTCGGACAGTTCAACTTCCGGAATGCGGTGACGCGACTGAATCAGCGTCGCCTCCGACGTCCGTTCCGTGGTATCGACGCCCGGACAGGTCAGTTCGACGAAATGGCGCAGGTTGACCGCATTGACCGAGTCGTCCGAGCCTTGGTCGATCACCTTCAGCGTATCGTCCTGGCCGATCAGCGATAGGGTCAGTTGCAGGCCGCCGGTACCAAAGCCGCGCCCCATCGGCATTTCGCGCGAGGCGTAAGGCGTCTGGTAGCCGGGAATGGCAATGGCTTTCAGGATGGTGCGCCGGACTTCGCGCTTGGCGAACTCGTCGAGAAAACCGAAGCTGTAGTCGGCCTCGTCGAGCGGTAGTTCATAGTTCGGATTCACGCGTTTTCTCCTTGACGCCGGGGCTGGCTTTCTTGCGCGCACTGAGCAGCCTTGGCCTGGGTTGTCCGCAGGCGATCCATGTCGGATTGGAAGGTGACGTAGTGCGGCATCTTGTAATGGCTGGCGAAACCCATGGAATCGACGCCATCGACGTGCAGCAGGACAAACTCAGGATCTTCTGAGGGGTTGCGTGGCCCATCGCGCATTCCCTTTTGCAGGGCACGATCAAGGATGGCCATGGCAATCGCCTTCACCTCGTTGTGACCGAAGCAGGCACCGTAGCCCAGCGTGAAGACAGGAGGCCCGTCGGTGTCGGTACCTTCATACATGGCCACCACCTCGCACTCGGTCATCAGGACTTCACCCGCTTCGATGGGTTCTCCCGTTACCGGATGCGGCAACATGATCGGCAGATAACCGACGCGCAACTCGGCGATGGTCGGATGCACATCACCATAACCGCGCATGTTGGAATAGGCGATGGCCAGCAGGGAACCTGTTTCGGCGCGTGCCATCGTGGCCAGCGCGGCTGAGCGTGCGACCGGAAAGACCAGCGGATCGCGGGTAATGTCGAAAGGCGTTCCGGCCGGACCGTTGAGGGCGGGCAGCAACCCTTCGGCGCGCAGGGCGTCGATGACCTTCGGAAAGCAGTCGGGCAGATCGGTTTCCGGGGTGTTCGCCATGAAGTGACGGGCCACATCGCGGAACGATTCCGGCGACTCATTCGCCAGGTCGAGACGCATCAGGCGCAAGGCGTAATCGTTGGTCGGTCCAAGCATCTGGCCACCGGGAATGTCCTTGAAGGCACTTGATATGCGCCGGATCAGGCGCATTTTCCCGCTGTCCTGGATGGGGGCTTCGAGCAGTCGGGGTTTGGTCGAACGATAGGCGCGTAATGCGAAGGCCGCCTCCAGCGTGTCGCCCTGCATTTGCTTGACAGCCAGCGCCGCCAGACGTGGGTGATACAGCCCACCCTCGGAGACGATGCGTGAGGTAAGTAGTCGCAACTGGTTTTCGATGGTCGATAGCGACAGCGGTGTGCCGGTATCCCCCTCGGCGGTGCGCAGGGCTTCCAGGGCTACTTCGGCGCCACGGATCGCACGGCCGCCGCCCTTGATGGCAACGTAACCCATCAGTTCGCTCCTTTCAGGTCGATGCGTGTGGTTCGGGGTAGCGCCAGCACCTGGCGTTCAGCCACGACGATCATGTCCACACCCAGCGGAAAGCCGGCATTCCATTGCTCGCGCTTCTGCCACCAGACAGGATCGACGCCCTGGACGGCAACCGTCGCAGTGCCGTCGATACCCGGCCCGCTCAGGTGAAGGCTGGCACCGGTGCCGAGACGTTCAGCAACGACGATCAGGGTGGCACCTTGTTCGGGGTTTTCTAGGCTACCCAGGATGGGCTGGAAATCAGGGGGGAGAACGCCAGGCTGGACGACGAATTGCGCCATTTCCGGTGTCCCTGAGTTGGCACCCAGGCGGCGATGCTCGTCGTCGTCCAGTAAGCGATGCGGGTCAGCCAGGCGGTTGCTGCGGTCGACCAAGGTTGCCAGCAGAAGTGGCAGGCCATGCTTCGCTTCAGTCGCTAGTTGGCCCAGCCGGCCAGGATAGGCGAAGCAGTTCATGATCTGGCGAAATGCGCCCTGTTGCGCCACAGGTTGCCAGTCGGTACCCGCGGAACGGATGTGATCAGGCATCGTCATCCTCCTCATCAGTTGTTCCGAGCAGGGAGAAATCAACGCGGGTCGCCGCCATCAGCTTCTGGCGGTCGACGGTAATTTCGCGGATTTTTTCAGCACCCTCGTTAAGCAGGGTGCGGGCCGTTTCGAACCCAGGCAGACCGGCGGCCAGAACACCGTCGAGAATGGCCAGCGAACGGGCCAGGCGGGCGCGGTCGTCCATGATGATCGCGCCACCTTCAACAGCCTTGCCGGCACCGTCGGCAATACGGACATGGGCGCGGGCCAGTGGGATTTCGCCGAGGTAGTACGCTTCGCCGAGCGCCCCGTCGTTGAGCGGCAGCAAGCCGAGTCCAGATTGCGGCAGTTCAATATCTTCGACAACGTAGCGGCCGCTCAACGCATCGGCCGCCGTCCGAATGCGCTCGGCCGGCAGCGCCGTCCATAAACGCAGCCACTGGCTGCGGGGTAAATCAGGGTGGGTCAGCATGACCGTGGGACTCCTAAAGACTTCGATTTGTCGAGATGTCTAGATGTGTTGATTTGTGCTGGGCAAAAATGAGGCCCATTTCTCAGATCAGCTTGGCCCGGATGCGTGCCGACAGTTGATCAAGGATGAAAACGAAGATGAAGATTGCGATCAGGATGGTCATGACATGGCCGTACTGGAACATATCGAAACGGCCCTTGAGCTCCTGCCCGACTCCGCCCGCGCCAACCAAGCCGATGACGGTCGCCATGCGCAGATTGCGATCCAGAATGTAGGCGGTGTAGGCGATGTACTGCGGCAGCACTTGCGGCACCACGCCATACCAGAGGGTTTTCAGCTTGCCCGCACCAATCGCTTCGAGTGCCTCCTGCGGCTTCTTGTCGGCGTTCTCAATGTCCTCAGCGTAAAACTTGCCGAGAAAACCCGCCGCATGCAGCCCAAGGGCCAGCACACCGGCAATCGGCCCAAAGCCGTAAGCCAGCACCAGAAAGAGTGCGACGATCAGTTCTGGGGCGGAACGCAGCAGACTGATGAAGCCTCGTGCTGCCGTATAGCTTGCCTGGTTCGGGCTATAGTTGCGAGCCGCGAAGTAAGCGAGCGGCGCAGAAAGGATGACTGCGATGATCGTTCCCCAGAGAGCAATTTCCAGCGTTTCGATCATCTTAATGAACACCGTCACTACATAGCCGACAGGTTTGACCAGCACCTCGACTGACTCTGAGTGTGGTTCCAGTTGAAGCGTTTCAGTGTTCATGCGTTGCTCAACGCGCTCTTGAACTTCGATGCGCGAGAGAATCGGAAGCTGATCGCGCTTGAACTCCGGCAGGCGGGAAATTTCCTCCGTTTCACCGAGCACAGGCGGCCACATCGAGGTGGCAACCCGGGAGAGACCCCTTACCACCTGGGAATCATCGGCAACGCCAAGCAACTTGCCGGCGGCCTCGGTCGTCATCATGACCATCTTATCCATTTCGGTTCGCTGCCCCGTGAGGACGAGTACGACGAGAATGGCGGCAATGACCAGGAGGTGTTTCAACGAATAAGGTGCATCCAGATGCCAATGCACCTGACTGCCTGGTGCAGGGACGGGAATGGGTTTTTGCATGGCAACCTCAGACATGAGCAAGCTCAAAACCGGTTTGCCCCGGCTCTGCCTTTTTCGGTGGGTCTTCCCAATGTGCGCCGTGATACAGGGCTGATACGCGTTCGTCGGTGAACTCAGCCGGCGTGCCATCGAAAACGATCTTGCCGTCACGCATGCCAACGATGCGGTCACCGAACTCCCGCGCCAGATCAATCTGGTGCAGGCTGCACAGTACCGTCGTGTTGTGCTCCCTTGCTGCGTCGCGAATCAGCGTCAGGATGTCGCGTGAAATCTTGGGGTCGAGACTGGCCACCGGTTCATCAGCAAGAACGACCTCCGGATCGAGCATGAAGGCTCGGGCAATACCGACCCGTTGTTGCTGGCCGCCAGAGAGATCGCCAGCACGGCGTTTCAGGTGGGTCGGTGCCAGCCCGACCCGTTGCAGCAATCCGCAAGCCTTGCGGCGGTGCTCCGACCGGAACCAGCCTGTCAGGGCGCGGGGTGTGGAAACTACCGGCAGCAAGCCCGACAGAACATTGGCGGCAACACTCAATCGCGAGGTTAGGTTGAAATGCTGGTGAATCATGGCAATGCGGCGGCGTAATTGCTTTTGGGTGGCGTGTGTCAGTGCCGTGCCGTCGATACGCACCTGGCCTTGCGTTGGGTGCATCAGACCATTCACCGCACGCAGCAGGGTCGATTTGCCGGCACCCGAGGGGCCGAGGATGACGCAGAACTGACCGCGCGGAATATGCAGTGAAATGTCGCTCAGCGCTCTGGTGCCGTCTGGCCACGCTTTGCCGAGATTGTCGAAGTGGATCATGGCTTCGCCTTTCAGAATCCTGTCCGGCACGACCGGAGTCGTGCCAGTTTTGTTATAGGCAAGGCGGATCAGCGGGTGCTGGCCTTCTTCATGATGTCTTGCTTGACTTGGTCGGTGACCAGTTCAAACATCTTGCCGGCCTTTGCCATGTCGCCTTCGCTGACATTTGCGGTATAGCCGTCAACCTTGCCACCACCATAGCCACGGATCTGATCTTTGGTGATGCCAGGCAGCTTGTCGACTTGGTTGAAAGCGTCCTTCAACTTGCCCTTGATGCCGGCATCGACCTTCGGGTGAATAGCCAGCGGCGGATAGGGAATCGGCGAGCTCTTGACGATGACTTTGACCTTGCTCGGATCGATTGCCTTGCTGTTGACCGCTTTCTCGAAGGAGTCGAAAGAAGCGCCGCCAGCGTCGACCAACCCTTCGGCCATTGCCTTGAGAACGTTGGCGTGGCTGCCGGCCATGTTGATGCCGCCAAGGTCGCGGGCGGGTTGCAGGCCACTCTCGATCATCATCGCGACCGGTACGTTGAAGCTGGATGTCGAGTTCACGTCACCCAGGGCGACTTTCTTGCCCTTGAGGTCGGACAGCTTGTTGATGCCGCTATCGGTACGGGCAAAAATGCCGGAGTAGTAAACCGAGTCGCCATGACGAACCGCCAAAGCCAACAACTCGGCGCAACCTCGCCCCTTGGCCTGAAGATAAGAGGCCGGGCCATACCAGGCAATATCGGCAGCGCCATTGCACATGGCTTCAACGACAGCCGAATAACTCTGACCAACCTTGAGATCGAACTTCAGGCCGGTGGCCTGCTCGATGGCCGAGAAAATCGGCTGAAAATCCTTCTTGGTGCCGTCTTCCGTACCACCGTCGGCTGGAATGAGGATGACGCGCAGCGGCTTGGCGGCGCTGCCATCGTGCTGGACTTGGGCAAAGCCGGTGATCGGCAGTGCCGCAGCGGCGGCCATGCCAAGCGCCAGCAACTGGCGGCGAAGGGCGGATTTCAGATACATTATTCAGGCTCCTGCAAGTGGGGTGACAAAAGGTGAGGTTTGAGCGACCTTCAGGGATTGATGCGCAGTTGGATCCGGTCTGCACGGAACCGGGTAATCGCGTATTCGACCGGGGCTCCATCCCGGTCGTCTACGTTGACACTCTTGACCCGCAGCACCGGCCGGTTCTGCGGCATTCCCAGACACTTGGCGTCATCTCCTTGCGGGAGCACCGCCGTCACCAGACTCTCGATGCGACGTAGCTGGCAGCCATACTCGGCGGCGAGAAAGGCATGCAGCGAATCGCCGAGGTAGCGCGACAGCAGGTCAGGGAAGCGTTCTGCGGGAATGAAATGGGAAATGACGCACATGGGACGTTCGTCGACCGTGCGCAGCGTCTCGATCCAGTGCACCGGGTCGCCTTCCCTAATGGCCAGTCGCTCGGCTACCCTCTTGATGGCAGGCAAGGTCTGTTTGCGGAGAATCCGGTTGGCCGTGAACATGCCGAGGGCTGCCAGGTTTTCAGTGAAACGGGTGCCTGTACCAATCTGGTAGTCCAGTTGGCTATCCAAAACGACTACTCCCTTGCCATGACGGCGCTCGACCATCCCTGTATCGACCAGTTCGTCGATAGCTCGGCGCAAGGTATGGCGATTGACGCCAAATCGTGCTGCCAGATCACCTTCCGAAGGGAGGAAATCCCCGGCCGCGTACAGCCCGGATACTTCCTGTTCCAGTTGCCGCGCAATCTGGGCGTACAGGGCTTCACCGGGTTCACGGGTGACGGCGTAAAGGCTCATGTGTAGTCATCTAGATAAGTGGATGACCGGCACGATACCTATTGAGTGTTACGCTGATATGACGTTGCCGCGACAAACAGGTACTGCACAGGAGGAATGAGAACCAGGCGAAAGCTGAGCTGATCTAGGTCTGTTGACTGATGAAAATCGGTCGTTCTTCAGAGTCAGACTCAACGGCCGGATTGGCCGAACAGCAGAAGTAGCCTACTCCCTACCCCGCATGCTTTGACATTATTCCTCCATAGTTCATGCGTTCGGCCGTAGCTGCCGCTCTTCTTAGCAGCTGTCTGCTGCACTGCGAACCTAATCGGCTAGATATCTAATTGACCGCAAAATCCAAGGAGCGGAGCTAGGCACAGTTTCCTTCGAGGACAAACGAAAAAAATACGCCTAAGCATTTCGTTTTTGGGACCAAATGCGGAAATTGGACGGGGTATCGATAGAATACCGCGATGGTCACGCGCCTTTTCTTCGACTGTGAATTCACCGATCTTCGGGACTCAGCATCCTTGATATCCGCGGGTTTTATTACCCAATCAAGCGATCAGTTTTACGTCGAACTATCCGACTACGCGGTAGAAGCCTGCAATGATTTTGTGAAGGCAACCGTCTTGCCCCTATTGTCCCTCCCCCCAATTTCAACGGCCGAGTTCCTTGCCTCGCTAACCGACTGGCTTCAGCGCTGGGGGGATGATTTGCTTTTTGTTGCTGATTCCGAATGGGATCAAAAAATCCTGGCCAAGACCTTCGCAGCTCTTGGTCAGCCCTTGCCTGCAAACTGGCGTTTTCAGAAAACTCCGGACAACTTCACCAATGGTCAGCAGCGCTGTCTCTTCAACGACGAGCTGGGGGCTTATTTCCTTCGCGATCCGGATCAGCAGCGGCACCACGCGCTGACAGATGCTCGTGCGATCCGCGAAGCCTACCTACGCGCAGAACTGGGACTCTAGAGACTTCGCGTAAGCTACGATGAACTGAGTCGAGTTTCTCAATTGCCATTAGCGGACCCGCCAATACTCCTTAGGCAGGCGTGGTCTCGAGTCGTACCTATTTGAGTACATGCAGTAATTATTATATTGATGGGGCGAAGCAAAAGCCTCTCGCACCAGCCTCCATAACTCCTACCGTATATAGCTTACGCCTAGCTCAAGCGCCCTTTCAATTGGTACGCCCCGAACGAGGGCAGTATCTTGCCGCAATCTTTGGATAGGTACCCACACCTACTCATGAAAAAGCCTCTCAATTGAGAGGCTCTTTGGAAACAGTCCTGGGTAACGAACTTAAGGTCTAGCGCCCCTGTTTCGGGAAAAATTGTAGCATCGGTTGTCACCTGATGAATACCTGATCGCGCGGACAGAAGTAATCTTTCCTGCTATAGGCCAGCGGCAATGATACTGACGCGTCAATTAACATTGAGAGGTGAATATTGCACCAGCGGTGTCAAATTCTTTAGCTTGGCTGTGGGGTTGGGGGCGTCAACATAGCGTCGCCCATCTTGGAGTACATAGAGACGAACATAGAAGCCGTTGTCGGTGATCTGACCACGCCAGACTTCGGCGAGTGGTTCCATCTGCCACTGCTTTGTTCGATTCAGTCTGGGTGGACTGACAAGCAGTAATTGATCGACCTGAATGCCGCTGTCGGTATCGCTCAACAGTTCTGCGATTTGATCCGGATTGCTAAGGAATTCAGTTCCGCTAAAGCCGAGCGTCGCAGCCTGGCAACTGGAATAGGACAGACAATACCAAGGGAAATCGATTGTCAGGCTGACATGGGTCCAAACATCACAACCCTGCCCTGCAATGGCGGATTTGATGGGGTGGCGATCCGAGGGGGTGGTGAGAAACATCGAATTGGCAAAAAAATGAACACTATAGATTGTAGCTCAATAGTGTTCATTTTGGATTCATTGGAGCATGACTCCAGAACCCAAAATGAACCTGCGCCAGGCCTTGGCCATCGCCCTCAAAGCGGTCCGGAATGGCCGCAATCTAACCCAGGAAGACTTCGGACTCGTGTCCAGCCGGACTTACCTGAGCACGCTCGAACGCGGTCTGAAAAGCCCTACCCTGGACAAACTGGATGAGATCGCCAACACGATGTCTATTCATCCGGCCTCGCTGGTTTTGCTGGCTTACAGCATTCTGTCGAGCAATAACGACCCTGCGATTGATACGCCGGATATCGTCTGCCAGGAAACGAAGCAGTTGCTGCTACAACTCTCCGACGAGACAACTAACACACGGTAATTTGCTTGAGGGGTTACTTGATTTCAACCGTTGCTACTCGCCCATTGTTTTGACATTAGTCCCCAAAGGCAAAGTGATTCGTTGCCACAATTAGCTGCTAAGCCACATGCCAGGGACGTAGCGTAAAGATAATCAAATGTGCTGAATTTGCCAAATTATGATGAACGCATTTATGGTGGGAGGGCAAACGCCAGTGCAGAATCATTACGGGATTCATAAAAAATCCCCAAAATCTTCCCCGTCGAAGCAGGATAGCTAGGAGTTAGGTAAGTCAATATTTGGCAAATCGACTGCCACCCCACCAATCAAAGCAGACAAGAACGCATCACTTATTCGCTCGTCAGTGTTCTTTTTTGGATCAAGTCCACAGGGACCATTAAGCAGCCCCACTTCTGGCACATTTTGGTGGATCAGTTTTTTGATCAGACCTCTACAGGTAACAAAGGGCTCCATCCACTGAAATGAAAATAGAAGCCATGTACGCGCTAAGTAAATCATCGCCACGTCAGCGCGCTCCCAGTCAAGATTTCGCCATTGCATCAGTAGTAAGCCCAACGCATCAAGATGTCTCATCAATACAAGATTTGCAATTCCGTCATGGGTTAGCAATATCCGATATTGGTCCTTTTCTTGAATATGCTCGGGGTTTATCAGATTCAGGACAAACGGAGAGATACGCGAGGTCAGCTTCATCCGCTTCGTTGGTCGTGATTGAGCATCGTACATCAAGTCCCAAACGATCGAATCATAGACAGCCCGCGTTCCAGGATAGCGCACCTCTGCGCGCAAAACAGGTGACGTATCGCTCTCACTCGGTGAAAACGGAGTTCGTTCTCCCTTAGCGTATTTCAACCACGCATGCGGCTGATCATAGCCGCCGCCATCTCTTCTCGGAAATGGCTTTAAAGCCATTTCTCGCTCCAGTACCGCGAACGATTTCGCAGCGGTCATTTGGACCGTCCTTGCCCAATAGGCCCCACGAACACGATCGAGTACAGAGGCTTTCGGACGCCCTCGACCGGGCACGGGCCCCTCCTCGTCATCGCACCCGAGGTCGAGCGGATCGAAACATTTCGCCCAATCATCCTCTTCTGTAAATGTCTTCACCAGCTAGTGGCTCCTATCGACTTTTTGTTACAGAAGATGCCAGCTACCTTGCCGGCGGCTTCAGCCCCGCGCGGCCGGCCACCTTCACCTCATGAGTTGATGCCCTATACGCATCAACAATGCCGACCTTCCGCAGTCTCGAAATTAATTGCATTTCGCATGCTGTTCACTTTCAGCAGCTACATCGTAACAATTCTGAACAGACTTGGATGAATGTCTACAAACCAAAATGGCTACATCCCTCATGAATGAAAGCGAGCATATGCAGGAAGCGTTGCGTACGCCAACCCAGGTACAAACGTGGTTCCGCGAAAGCGGGGTCTCTGTGGTCGACTGGGCCGCTCGAAATGGCTTTAGCCCAGCCTTGGTTTACGCCGTAATTAAGGGGCGGCGAAAGTGCTTACGCGGGGAATCACATGACATTGCAGTCGCACTCGGAATGAAACACGGATTCCCGCAGTCTTGAAAATCACCTAACCAAAGGAAAAGACATGGATCCCGGGTAACGAAAAACCAAAAGGCGCACCGACCTGCCAGTCGTATGCGCCTTTTCACTGGGAGGGAATCCCAGACTGATTTCCTGCATGCAGTCTAACGGGTCTGTTCAAGGCACGTCAATTCCCTCTTTGTCCAACTTTGTTCATCGCACGCCGTTCGTGTGTGCGACGGAAATTTGTTGCCTCGCCAAACGCCACGTCGGCAATTTGCCTGCGTGGCCAGACTGGACACCGATGAGGAGATTAATGAAATGAGCAAAACCACCAACGTCAAAACAAGGGGCGACCGAGGGCCGAGGCTGGGCACCCAACTCCGAGGCGAGATGGCGACCGCCTATGCAATGCGGGGCAAGTGCAGTGCAGACCTGATCCTGCATTACAGCCCCAAAGCCGGGAAGGATGTGGCCCTTGCCGGGCAGTTGCAGTTGCTGAATTTTCTCTACTGCGAGATTGATGGTGCAGTCAAAACCGTCAATTACGCGCCGACTTCATCGATTATTTCAACCGCAGGAAAAGCATTCGCATCCCTCGTCGATGCGGAGATCACGACGAATGATGGAAAGCTCATTTGGCGACGGCTGATTGCATCGGAACCCGACACCACCAAGCATGTTGAAGATCTTCGCGCCGCTGTGGGGCACGGTGTGTTGGCTGGAGTGTCGGCTTTAGAAGTGTGGACATATGAACAGCTTACGACCAATCCCGTGTTACTTCGGAGCGCCTTGCGAGCAGTGTCATGGATGGCCGCAGCCCGTTACTGGCCACTTGCCGAGTTTAAACGCAAGATCTGGGCCCTGATCAATCGCAGACAAACAGTAACGTTTGACGATGTCCTCGGTCTCGAAGAAGGGTCGCGTCGAGCGCTCGCCGGGGCAGCAATCCTTGAAATGACATGCAAGGGCACCGTGCGGAGCAACCTTGCTGATTTCCCACTTCACGCATGGACGGTTTTCCATCGAATGGGAGATCACAAATGCTAACTGTGCCGCCCCGTCATCCTACCGATTTCAAGTCGCGCCCCGATTCATACACGTTTCGCACGATTCCATACGAGTACAAGGATTGCGAAACATGGCCTTCTGCGCATAAGCCAACGGCAATCGAATTGGCGGAATGGTTTAACGACTTATCTGTGCAGCAAGCGGAAGAGCTCGCGCTCAAGATCGCCGAACGATTCGAGCGACTCCAGCGTGGCATCAAGATCTATCTGAGCAGCGGATCACTAAAGCAGGGGCTGGCAGAGGCAAAATGCACTAAGGAGGTATTTTACCGCCAGCTAAATCGCTGCCTCTTGCCGAATCCCATCACTCAAGAAGGCATTGTCGGGTGGGCAGGTTTGATTTGGCAGCTCCGCCTCAAAGGTTATACCCGAGTCAGTGATGGCAAAGGAACGGCCGGCCAATTTCAGAAATGGATTGGTGAGAACCCGGAGTGGCGCGATCTACTTCACCGCATGATCCTAAAGGGCAATGGCGGTGAAAGCCTTGCCGGCCGAAAACCTGATGTGCGCGGGATTGCAAGAAATTTCATTGGGACCTTCAGTAGGCCATGTGGCAAAAATCAGCAGGCGAAGATACCTCTCGGGCAATATCCACATGACGGAAAGTCAAATGCTCGCCGAGCAATCGAACGCTACATCGAACGCTTCGTTGCCATGCATCCCGAAACTACTGCTGTTTGGTTTGGTGAAGACGTTGCCGATCGGCAGCATTTGGGTAGAGGACCCCAGTCATTCAACCTTGCTACGGGGCCGTTTGATGTTCTGGGAGCCGATGCACATACCCTGGATTGCATCGGATTCATCCTGCTTAATGGCCCCAGTGGGCCGCAGAAAGTCCCCGTAACGCGGATACAACTTGTGGTGCATGCGTGCCACAACAAGCGTCTCGTTACGGGTTACTCGGTTTCTTTCCAGAAGCAAATTGAAGCTAGGCACATTGAAGAAGCCTACCTCATGGGTAATTCGGCCTGGAAACCAAAGAAGCTAACGATCGAAGGGCTAAGCTACACCACGGGCGCCGGTTTCCCGAATGGGGTAGTTGATGGAATCGATGCAATCAATCCGTCCCTAATCCGCCTCGATAACGCTGCCCAACACTACGCGAACAGCATACGCACTCGACTACGTCATTCACTTGGCTGTGCAATCGCTTGGGGTGGGGTTGGCCATTGGTGGAGAAATGCGATTACCGAACGATTTTTCGGGACGCTCGAGCGATATGGCTTTCAACGTTTGCCATCCTCAATGGGCTGCGGGACCCAAGACCCGCATCGCTCCGAAAACCCAACAGTTGAGGCGACTGGAAAAGGTATTGAATGGGATGAGCTGGTCCAACTTGTCGACGTGCTCCTTGCCAATTACAACGCAAAACCACATTCCAGTTTGGGCGGCATCAGCCCATTGGACTCGCTGCGGGCGACAATCTCAAGCCGCTCGGGCTTCTGGATTCCGCGTCCAAGTCCGCCATACACGGCGAATGCACCACGCATTGGGGTTGAGGTCCTGCGCAAACGCATTGCCGGTAGCGTTAGGCGCAGAGTTCCTCCATACGTTGAGATCGGTGAGACGCGATATTCAGCCACTTGTCTGTCATCACGGTATGACCTGATCGGCCAATACGTCTACGTTCATCTTCCTCAGGACATACGCACGGTCGAATGTTATTGCGACACTGGTCTATACATCGGCGAACTGAAGTGCCTGGATAGGGGATGGTCGCTAACTGCGCATTCGTATGAAAACAGAAAAATTGTCAACGCATTGGTGCGCAAGGGCGAGATGTGGGTGCCAGAGAACGGTGACCCTATGGTGATTTATTTGAATCACCTCCAGAAAAAAGCCATTACCAACGCTGCAGCAAACAGCAATCGATTGGTGTCTGCCGATGCCTCGGCAGTCGCTAACCTTCTGCTCAGCAGTTCCCCCTCGACCGCTCTTACATCGCCCGATTCTGTCCTGGCTGCAAACGACTCTTCTGTTTCCAGAACCAAGAATATCGTTGGGGTGGTACTCCCAGGCAACTGGGAATAACAGTCACGCTTGAGAGTACAGAAAATGACAGACTTCAAACAAACGAATACGGATCCATGCGAGGAAAATGGCGATCGTGCCACCGCCCTCCTTTCTCGTCAGACGGAAGACTCAATCCATAACGACCAGATCAACCGTCAAGACCTTCGCTTTTCCGCTCTCGGCGACGGTCCAGAGCGCGTTCAGTTCCTCGCAAATCATCCCCTAAATCAACGGCCGGTCAAAGTGCTGACCCAATCTATCAAGGAGTCGTTTCTTATAATTAGCGCGGTCATTAAGTTCAAGCGCCCCGGATGTGCATTTTCAGCCAAATTTCGGTCAGGAAAGTCGACCGCGCTTCTCATGATCAAGGAGCAACTGCCAACTGTGATGCCTCAGGTCGCGTATGGTCTAATCTCGGCCAAGGATCATGACGCCGTCACGGAGCGAGTGTTTTGGGGCGATAACCTGATTGCACGTGGGCTCGTCACAGATGGAACTGCACAAGAGCGCCAAAATCGGTTACGCGCTGCAATTATCTCGGCATGCATTCAAGCTGGAGGTAAGCACTTCTGTTTGTTAATCGATGAGGCCCAAAACTGGGGTAACCGTGAATACACATTCCTTCGTGACCTGACGAATCAACTCCGTGACCAAGACGGATATACCGTAACAACAATTGCGTTTGGCGACCCTAGGTTAGATGAAACTAGTTCTACGTTTCGCGAAAAGCGCAAGGATTTGTGGGCGCGATTTTTAATGAAGCTACATCCATTTTACGGTATTCGAAATTTCGGCGACCTGGAGTATTTCCTGGCGGAGCATGACAGTGCCAAGCGATGCGAATATCCCGCTGGCTCAGGTATTAGCTTTACTGAGTTCTTTCTACCATCCGCCTATGAAAGCGGTTGGCGATTAAAGAGCCAGGCTCAGTGTGTTTGGGATGCCTTTACACGCGCAGCCGCAAAGGTAAATTGTCAAGTTATTGACATAGGCATGCAATGGGTTGGGGAAGCCGTGATCCACTTCCTAATCACTCAGATGTCAAACGACGTGCCTGGTTTTGTAGCTTCATCTGAGAGTTGGGATGAGGCAGTGCTAAATGCCCAGTTCATTGAGTCACTAACGTGAAGAGTGAAATCGTTAGCACACGTGGCGAGCTAGTCTGGTGTCCACAGTGGAATTTGGTCGGCGAAGGGCCATACACCATTGTGGCCAAGATACTCAATGCCAACAATCTCAAGACTCGGTATCTCAAGGACACGATTCGGTGGAGGAGCGGAACAGGGGCTAGCCTACTTGACCTGCGACTGATCGGATCAGAGACGAATCCAGCAACCCAGTATGGAAAAATACTGCATCAAGCCAGTCTTGCAGCCCGTATCCCCCGTCTATACAAAGAACTGGCTGACGACCGAGAATTACGTTATTGCGCCACGTGCATGAGTACCGGTTTCCAGGCCGCCATCGCGCAGATTCCAGGTGTTGTCTGCTGCCCAATCCATGGAGAAATTCACCGAAATACTTGCATTCGATGTGGGCACAAGACTCCACCCTATTTCCTTGAGGAGAGCACTTGGATTCCTGGATTTTCATGCAGAGCCTGCGGAGCGCCATTCGGAGGAAAAGTACTGATTGACCGACAACTCGATGCTTGGAAATCTCCCGGAGACGTAAATCGCCTCGATTCAATCCATCGTTTGCTCAAAAGGATAGATGACTCAACAGAATTTCACTGGATAAACGTGTCGGAATGGAGCATGGCGCGTATTTCTTCCGGGGATGCCGACAACCACAAGCGCCGCATTGTCTTCGACGTATTGCGCTCCCAACTTCCAGATGAAAGCATTCCCGAATCGAGCCTTGAAGAGAAGCCCCGCATATTTGGGCCGTATCGAGTTGATCCAGACATGGCTTTTCAACAACTCACACAAGCCGAATACGAAGACGTGTTAGGTCGATTACTGACGCCGCCTGAACTTAAAAAGCACCGAAGCTATTTCCTCACCCCAAGCTTCGGCGTAGCAGTACCAACTGATCCTATCGTACCGCCCGAACTCCACGCTCATTTGATCTGGCGAGCGCAGTTTGAACGAGTCTCATCGACGTATTCCCAGTTTTATTCTCGATGGGAGTTCTGCCGAAATGCAATTCCAGGCCTTTTTTCCGGGGTGAGCCCACCCGTTGAACTCTCACTCAGCAGCATTGCCATCATGGAGGGCGTTTTGGGGGCTTCATGGTTAGCAGCGCTCGAAATTGCCAAAGAGTGGAATCAAACACTCGTCGGCTTTTGCAAACAAAATTCGATTCAACCTAACCTACAATGGCTCACCGCAGTTGATCAGTGGGCAAACCGACTTGGATGCTGGAGGAACCGGAGTTATTTTCCAGTTGGAGTGATCCGGGTCGCGAATACAGCAACCGGGGAACATCAACTCTACTTTGTAGTTGTCTGATACTTTGCACGCCGTAGTCGGATGAAATTTTCACGAACTCGGAAGTACCACCCGTGTTGTTTATCGTGAAAAGTTTTCTGTCTCGCAAAGAGACTACTACCTACGGACAAGGGATAAATTTGCGACCAAATGTTTAGGCTACGGGGCTCATTTGTGGCCTTGCCAAGACTGGGGGACTGGATTGTGGTGGAAGTTGTGGCCTGAAATCAGCTCCGTAAGCAACGGGTCACAACTTAAAATCAGTCACTTAGTACGCACCTTGAAAGGGCAAAATTGTGTCACCCGACTTCCGTCCATTGACGCCATCCGCGTCGAGCTTGGTAATACTGGCTCGAAAGCCACGATTCATCGTTACCTCAAGGAAATCGAGGAAGAGGAAGGTGGCAATGCCGGCACTCAGGTCGCGGTCAGCGAAGCCATCCAGGATTTGTCGGCCCGGCTGGCGGAGCGCCTGCATCAGGAAGCCGACCAGCGCTTGGCGGCACTGACTGACAAGCACAAGGCGGAAATTGCTGCGTTGAATGACGCTATGGCTGCCTTACGTAACGAAAGCGAATCGTTCCGTGGGCAGGCTGAGCGCCAGGCCATCGATCTGTCCACGGAAAAAACCACACATGCGAACACCATGGCGGCGCTCCAGGAAGAACGGATTGCCCGGGCTCAAATGGCTCAGCGCATTCAGGACATGGAAGGACTGCTAGCCAAGGAGGAAACGCATCGTCTTTCCCTGGAAGAGAAGCATCAACACGCCCGGGAGGCGCTGGAACATTTCCGTGCTGCGGCCAAGGAACAACGGGAACAAGATCAACGGCAATCCGAACAACAGATTCAGTTCCTGCAGGGCGAATTGCGCTCTGCCAAGGACACGGTGAATACCAAGCAGCAGGAACTCATCCGCAGCCATGAGGACAATGCCCGGCTATCGAGCGAACTGACCCATGCGCGCAGTGAACTTCATCGACAAGAAGGCGAGGTGCGATCACTGCGTTCGGTCAAAGAGCAGTTGGCCGTCGCCGAGGTGAAAAACCAGCAGTTGTCGGATCAGTTGGCGCAAGCCAACGGGCGAGTGGCCGATCTGGACAAGGAAAATCAAGCGAACGTCAGCAAGCTACGGGAGGCTGCGGAAACGGAGCAGCGGCTGGAATCCGAACTGATGGCGGCAAAATCCGTTGTCGTCAGCCACGAGAAAATCTTTGAAAGGCTCGCGGCATTGCAGGCACCACAGGCAAAGAGCGTCAACGCAAAGAAGAATAGTGTTGACAGTCAAAATTCGCTTTTTAATTCAGAAGAGTAGGCCGATTTTCGGGGAATTTTTCATGAATCCCGGCCAACCCTCACCCACGTCTTGCTGTCGGCCGGCCCCGCCAGGCGGCCCCATGTCGTGGCCTGGTCAGCCAAGGTCTGCGCGGACTGTCTATTGGGGAGCCAATGCGCATCAACGCGATAGCGCGTGCGCATGTGTTCCAGCACAGCGTCGGACACGGTGACGATGGGCTTGAGTTGCAGGGGATCGCCCACCAGCAGTGCGCGCCGGGAGCGCCACAGCGCACCTACAGCTGCTTGCGGGGGGGCCTGTCCGGCTTCATCCACCAGCAGCCAGCCGATCTCCCCCGGCCCCAATGAGCGGAAAGAGCGTGCGAACGAGGCAAAGGTGCTGCTGAGTACCGGCACGACCATGAACAACGAGGCCCAAGCCGAGCGAATCGCCTCGCGCGAGAATCCCTGCAGGTGCGCGCCGGTCAACATCGCGTTGATCAGAAACAGGTTGGAGCGCATCCGTGCCGCCTCCAGCTCGAAGAACGTCCGATGCAGCTTCAGTGCCTGAATGAAGACGCACGCTCGGGCTTGTCTCCAGCCCTCGATGTGCCAGGGTTCGGCCAGTTCGATGGCGTCGCCACGGCCGATCACGCCGCCGCGCAGCCATGCCAGCAGATGGTCGGCCCGACAAGCGCTGGCCAAATCGCTGGCCTGTTGCGTCAGGGATTGATTTTCAACCTGCAATTTTTTCAACGCCTGCTGCGCATTGGCAATCTGCCGATCCAGTTGCTGCCTGGAGTCCTCGAACTGCTTGGCGAGTCGTGCGATGCGGTCGAACTCGGCCTTGGCGAGACCATGCCGGTCTTGCAGCAGTTTCAGCGCAGTTTTCCAGGTGCGTGAGGCACCCCAGAGACTGCATAGGTTCGCCCAGAACCCTGGTTTGCTGGCCTGGTGCTGTGCAAGCGCCTCCAACGCGTGTTTGAACGCCGCATTGGCGGGGCGGCCTTCCTCGGCATCCAAGCGCGCCTGTTGTTCCGTCGTGTGCACCAAGCGCTTTTCTAGCGCTTGCACGGTGGCGGTCGTTTCGGTGATCTTCTTCCTAGTTGTTTCCAGCGTCTGGATCAGAGCACGGATGCGGGAGGCATCGGCGCATGCCGAGCGAACCTGCGCTTTGGCCGCCTCGTACTCGGCGACCGCCTGCTGCCACAGGGCTTGGCGTTCTTCCGGCCCGCGCTCCTTGTTGAGCTGACTGTGCTCGCCAAGCCATGCCATCAGGCCTTGTGGCGCCTTCTTCTGTGGTTGCGAAGATGCTTGCTGGCCATTGGCCTCGGCAGCAGCGGCCGGGCCGGCGAAAAGGGTCTTGACGACATTTTCATCGTCGGTTTCGTTGCTGGCTTCCTCGTTGTTGCCCTCCTTGTCTTGGCTGGCCGATGGACTCTGTCCGTAGAAATAGCGATCCACGAACGCCTTGCGCCGCGCCTTGCTGCCCAGCGCACCGGAGATCAATCCCCAGGCCGGCTTGCCGGTGATCAGCTCGCCCAGGTCGGCGAAGTGCTCGGCTTCGGGCAGCCAACTCTCGTCGATCTTGTCGCGCTGGGGCAGTTCGAGGGTGACGTTCTCCACTGCGCCGTTGTTGGACGACGCGACCACGATCTCGAAGCCGTACAGCGAGGGATTGAGCTTGAAGGCGACCTGCTCCTTGCCGCAATCGTTGCCAGCTTCGCGCGCGTTGCTGGCGAAACCGTCAGATGCGCGGCGCAGCGTGGCAAGCACATCCGCCCGGCTGGTGATGATGGCGGCTATCAAATCGCGCAGCAGGGTCGTTTTTCCCGTGCCCGGCGGGCCGTTGACTCCTAGAAGTCCCTGTCCGTCAGCGAGCTTGGACAGAACTGTGTTCACGGCCAGTTGCTGGGAATGCACAAGCCCCAGGTGCCGTTCGGAGGGCCAGCAGCTATCGGCATGGGCCTGTGGCATAAGCCGCTCGATCAGCGATGGGGAGGCGTCGTCGCTGTCGATGTGCAGCCGCAGTTGCGGATCGTGGCGGCGCAGGTATTGGTTCAACGCTTCGCTCGCCACGCCCTTGCTGAGGCTGTCAGCAACGGTGGCTAGGTCGTCGAGCAGGAAGCTGTTGAGCGGATCGTCCTCCGATGCGGGCTTGTCGGGTTTGACTGGTTGGGAACGGAATCGCAGCTGCGGGCGCTCTACGGTCGCAAAGAAGTCCGCCACGCCTAGGAATTGCAGCACCCACAGGGTGAAGTCCCGCAGGGCATCGCCGGACACCTTGCTCTGAAGTTGCGTTTTTGCCTGCTCGGCGGCGGCCCGTTGATCGTCCTCGAATCCGCGTGTCCAGTCCTTTCTCGCCAGCGCCCGCCCGAGGAACCAGGCCTCACTGGAGAGCACGAAACTGTCCTCCACAAGTTGCCCATTCATGGTGAATTTTGCGGCGAACAGCGCTGACTCTCTGTGCTGCGGCTCGCGGTAGCCCTGGTCGGCGCCGTACAGTTCCTTGAGCGCGGCAGCGACGAGCCGGCTGTCGTACAGGTGTGCATAGACCGTATGGCTCCATTCGCGCTTGTCGGGAAGCGCCTGCTTGCTGACGATGCTCTCGGGTGCCCAAGGAGTGATAGGGCGCGTGCAGGGCGTGTCGTGAAGGAATGCACCATAGGCGCTGCTGCGTTTTTTGATCTTGGGGGCCGATTGCGGCTGCAGCAACTCGACTGCATGCCAGTACCGGACGATGTTCTCGGGCTCCTTCAAAATGCCTTCCCTTTCTTGTTCTTGGTTTGCTTCACGGTCTACACTGCGTTGTATTTGCTGTCCATCGGCTTGAATTGTCATGAATGCTGTGCGCATGCGGGACACCTCGGTGATGCGCTGAGTTTTCCATGATGCCACGCTATGCCTCTCCCACGAACGCTGTGCTTCGCCGTCGTGGGTGCTGACGATGCGGAAAGCGGGAACCGTGCAGCGTGTCGGCGCGATGCGCCGCCGGGCTTTCGGGCTGCGCCCCGTGCCGTCTTTGCCGTCACGGCCATTCGGCATCAATCCCTCACGCCTTCGCGCCTGCGGCGCTGCGCGCTTCGCTTGCCTCCAGGGGATCGGCGCAAGGCCCATCCCCGCCGCGCTCAGCTTGGCGCCCCTCGATACCGTCGAACCGGCTTGCGCCGGATCGACCAGGCCAGTGTCCCGCTGCAATATGCAGGGCATGGCGGATACGCCGTGGCTTGCTGCGGCAGGTTGTGCGCATGCGTGTCTTCCTCAACGCTGGCGGTTCTTGCCCATCACGTCACGAAGCACGGTTCACGAATACGCCGCCCAGCCTCGCCATGGAGTTTCCACACCACGCCTCAAGACCGGCACCGCTGAGTGAAGCGGGGACGGTATCGCCTGTCGTCGGGAGATTGACCTGGCCCGCGCACCGCTGAAGCCTCCGTGCGGGGATACCGAGGTGTCCATCTCTCCTTTCGGAGGGAGATTCGGCCCAGGGCGTCCTTGGCTTGTCGTGAATCCTGGCGGGGGCATGGCTGCGCCTCGGGCTTCATGGCTGCAACCGTCCGGCGCAAACAATTTCCCCGCCGCTGCGCGGCTTCCTCGCGGGACAAATTCTTTTCGCCTTCCGGTTCTCCACTGCGTTGCGACCGCAAGCGGTGCAGCCCGCCCGTCCCCCGCCGGCCGGATCACAACAAGGACGCGATGGGCGCGAACCTTGTTCAACCGAAAGGAAAAATCATCATGGCCAACATCGGCATCTTCACCGCAGACAAAGACGGCTTCACCGGCACGCTTCGCACCCTGACGCTCAACGTCAAGGTCAAGCTGGTTCCCAACGACAAGGGCAGCAGCGAGAACGCCCCCGACTTCCGCCTGCAGGCGGCCAGTCACGACATCGGCGCGGCGTGGAAGAAAACCAGTGAGGCCGGGCGGGAGTACCTGTCCGTGACCCTCGACGATCCTTCGTTCCCGGCAACGGTCTATGCCCGCCTGATCGAAGGCGAGGACGGCACGCACGACCTCATCTGGTCGCGCAGCAAGCCGCAGACGGCGTGACCGCCGCAGCGCCCCGCCTGTTGCGGCGGGGCGACTGCTACCACGACATCTTGCCCACGTAGCGCTTGAAACTCTCGACGGAGAGTTCCAAGAAGCGGCGGCTGTTCCGCGCAAAGCCTGCTTCCAGCAAAGCTGTGATGGTTGCTTCCGATTGAAGCTCCAGAATCAGTGAATTGGCTGACGATTCATGCCACCCGACGCGCCCAACGGGCATGCGGGCGAACAGCCCGTGAGGTGTATTGGCAAAGGCTTGTTCCAAACTCGCTTCGCTGTCTTCCTCCAGATAGGCAAGAGCAGCAAGCAGTTCAAATCGTTCAAACACCAGTTCAAATTCAGCCGATACCCCTGCAAAGCTGGACCGCCAGTTCGTCATCACTTCGAGCAGATGATCACTGAGGGGCGTTTTGCGACGATCAAGGCCTTCCAATTCTTTCCAGACCTCATTTTTCGCCCCTTTCCACTCATCCAGGAAGAGTGTGGAAACCACTCGTTTCGGGTCACGATATTCCCGAGGCCAGGGCGCAACCAGCAGTTCGTGAAGTGTCTTCCATCGCAGTGATCGCGTCAGGCCGACTCCGTAAGCCGTAAATATCAAGATGGCCGGGTAAGACCGCAAACCGAGCCAAACCGACAAGCCGTTTCCAACCTTCTCGGCCTGCATATACAGCCCCCTGATGATGTCCAGGATTGTGGTCAATTCAGAACCACCCCCCCATCTGCCGAGAACGCCAGCCATGCGCGTCAAGGGTTCCGCCAAAGCCTCGTATCGTTGTACCCGTGATCGGAATTCTTCCTGATTCCATTGGCCATGGGGCGCGAATTGGCTCCCATCGAGCTGCGCCATTAACCGCTCCGCCTCCTGCGAAAGCAACTCGTCTAGTTGAATACGATGTTCCGGCTTCGCCAGGTAGCGCTTCGTACTATTGACCAACAATTCGACGCTCAGCGGATTCTGACGCTGGCTCTGCTCAAGCGTTTCGACTCGCTGTTGAAGTGTTTGGAAAAACTCATCCGCGCCTGAGATCGGTATCGTCTTGGCACTTCGATGGATGGCCAGCTCACTGGCTCCCGAGCCCAACGCACCCCGGGCTGCCCAATACACGGGATAGCGCCTGTTCGGTGCCCGGAGAAAGGCAGCACGCAGGGCATGATCCCATTCGCCCGACCAGCCGCAGATGATCAGGCCATGCTCATCAAAGATGCGATCCAGCAGCTTGTCGTAGCTTTCCGGGTAAGCGCTCAGTTCCTGATCGGTGTTCAGGATGCGGGCATCCTTGTAATCGCCATGCAGCTTAAGCAGGTAGCAGCGACTGTGCGTCAACGGCTCTGCACCCGCCAAAACGTCTGCGGAGGAAACCACGGTGGGCTCGACTCCTTGCTCCCGTAAGGCGTTTTCCATGAGCCGGTCAAAGTTGGTCGTGACGATGACCCGGACGTGACCAGAACGAACCAACTGCGCTATCGCGTGATGCGCCTTGGTAGGGATTTTCCGGCCTTCTTCGCGATCCTGCTCGTCTGGCTCTATGTACCGGTGCAGTATCGCCCTACGCTCATCGGGCGAACTGGCGATCTCCTCCAGCAGCGCGGAATAGTTCGGCTCTTGCCCGGTCTTTTCCCGGTACCACTTTGCCCAATCGGACTGCTCCTCGACGCCTTGGGCGGTCGCTACGCGGCGCACCAGGTCCAATGTAATTTCCCACCCGGTCGGGATCTCTGCGGAGCGCGACAGGCCCGACCCCAGAAGAACAGCGAAGACCCCTTTGTTTTCGTAGACGGAAAATCCAAGTTGGGTGATGGGGTCGTTCTGGAGAAGTGTCATTCGTCGTCTGTCTGTGCCAGCAGTTCAAGCTCATGCCGAACCTGCGAGAGTAGTTGGTCCGCCTTCTTGGAGTTGTTCCCCGAATACGCCAGTGCCAGAAGTGTCACCGGATGGATCTCCATCACCTCGCACAACTCGGCCAGCTTGTTGAGCGTCGGGCTCTTCAGGTCGCGCTCCAGCGAACTCAGGTAGGTCCGGCTGGACACGTCAGAGAACGCTTCCTGGCTCAGGCCGCGCGCCTTCCTGACCGTTTTCAATGCCTTCGCCAATGAGCTTTTCGCCGCCATCCAGTGGTTTCCTCAAAAACCAAGATGACAGTCGATTGCGCTCTATAGGGCTACAATCTATAGTATTCATTTGACGGCGAATCATACGACTTTGCGCCTTTGCATAAAACCGCATCTACGGATAACGACAGAACCGGGAAGCCGCATCCGTGTCTTCACTGACCCTCGCAATTCCGCTTTTCCGTTTCCGTGTATGTACGGATTCGACGGCATGCGCTTTCGTGCTTTCGCACAAAAGCACCCTTCAGGTTCGGTGGTTTCACGCTTTCGCAGAAAAGCGGATTCGCGCATTCTCGGTTTCGTGGGGTTCCTGACCATGACCCAGCCTCTCACCACCGCCGACCAGCGCGCGCAACTGCTCGCCAACGGCGCGGCACGCGCCGCTGGCCAGAGCATCGACCCGATGCCCGTGGTTCGGCTGTTCACGCCGGATGCGCACGCGACCTGGTTGCTGGCTGCGCTCGACCCGGCCGATGGCGATACGGCCTGGGGCCTCATCGACCTCGGCATCGGCATACCGGAGCTGGGAACGGTCAAGCTGTCCGATCTGGCGGCCATCGTTGGGCCGTGTCAGCAGTCTATCCAACGCGACCTGTATTTCCGCGCATCGCGGCCGCTATCGAAGTACGTCCGGCTGGCGCAGATCGACGGCTCGATCTCCGACTGATCAAGCCGCATGGCCTCGCTTCGGCGGCCATCCATACACAGGCCGTTGCGGCGCATTGTGTCTTTTTTGGTCTGAGTCATGACATCAGCAATCTGAATCGCCACTCTTGCGCCAAGGCGATGCAGCCCTGACCGAAAGGGACATGATGCACCTTGCTGCTTGCGGCAGGGTGTCCGGTGCTGCGCCCCATTTCTGGGCTGCGCGGCCGTCGTATTCGGACAGTCCACGCAAGACTTCGGAGCCAATCACACTTGACACCGCGCCCTTGAGTTTATCTCTTTGGTGGTAGCGCGTGGAGATTTTGATGGCATAGCTCCAGCGTGCCGACGTGGCGACGATCCCTGTCAACAGGAGGTTGCCTCATGGCTGATCGAAGCGCCGAACCTTGGTATCCCACTGCCGCGTATCTCTACGTGCTGCATCTGGATGACCTGGCACTGGCCTGGGAGTATTTGCGTCGGCATCCCGATTACCGCCGCGACTGGCTGCACCGTCGCCGCCTGCCGGAAGCCGCTCACGGCTGGGGGCTGCGCATGCTGGAAGACCCGGCCTTGGATGCGCGCGATGCGCATCCAGCCTGGCTTTCCGGCCATCCCTGCACGGCGCAGCTTCACCCGGACATCGACCCGCTACCGGATGCCGTCGCGTTCGAGCTGTGGCGCATCCCCGGCCAAAAGCACCTGGTCCACGATGGCCGACGCCTGATGCTCGCCACGCGCTGGCCCGGCTGCTGCCTGCGCTTGACGCTGGCGCCAAGCCTGGAGGATGGCATGGCCTACGTCTACGCCATCCGTGCGTGCGACATGCCTTGCGCACGCCATTGTGTGCTCCGGGCCGAACTGGACAAATTGGCCGAGGCCGCCGAAGGCACGCCTGCGGCAGTGGCTCGGCCACGGCCGGCGCCGACTGCGCTGCAGGAACTGCACACCGTGCAGGCGCTGGACGCCAACTTGGCGGGGGCGTCCTTGCGTGAAGTCGCCCAAGGCCTGTTCGGCACGGATGCCGTCGTCCACGGCTGGTACGCCGATGGCGGCCTTCGGTCCCGCGTGCGCCGCTTGGTACGACGCGGCTTGACGCTGATGCGCGGCGGCTATCGCCGCCTGGCTCGACTCCAATGACTTGAGCAGGGTCGTTTTGCCTTCCCTGCAAAACGACCCTCAACGGGAAGCATTGCTTTCCTGAGACTGCCTCCATCTGGCCGCACGGTGCGGCCGGGTTGTCCTGACCGATGGAGGCTTATCCGATGCGCCCCGCTCCCTTGCGGCCTGCTGCCGCGCCCGCCACTCCGCCGCAGCCTGCTGCTGCACAACCCCAACGCTACCTGACCAACGACGAGGCCGCCGAATACTTGCGCTTGTCACCGCGCACGCTGGAAAAACAGCGCGTGATCGGCGGCGGTCCGCGTTTCCGCAAGTTCGGCCGCCGGGTCATGTATGCGGTGGCCGACCTCGACACCTGGGCGGACCAGCGCAGCTTCGAGGCCACGTCCGATCCCGAATACGCCGAGCACCACTCGGCCGACAGCCGTGCGCGCTGATCGGCGCTTCGCCGGTGGTCATCGCCATGTCCAGCCCTTCGCTGCCATTCCGATCCACGGGGCAGCGATCAGCGCAGGAGAGGGAACAGCTCGACCTGTTCCGCGCGCTGCCGGGCGACATGGCGCCGCGCGACAGCCAGGATTTGATGGCATTTCCGTTCTTCTCGCTGGCGAAGTCCAAGCGCGTCCAGCCGATCGACTTCCGCGCCAGCGGCGTGACGATCCGCGTGGAGGGAACGCAGGAGCATGGCATCGCCACGATCTGGGATGCCGACATCCTGATCTGGGCGGCCAGCCAGATCGTCGAAGCGCGCGACGCTGGCATTCGCCCGTCGCGCCTCATGCGTGCCACGCCCTACGAGATCCTGCGCTTCATCGGGCGCGGTACGTCGCTACGCGACTACCAGCGCCTCAAGGCGGCCTTGGATCGCCTGCAATCAACCACGGTGGCCACCTCTATTCGCGAAACAACAGGACGGCGCCTGCATCGCTTCTCGTGGATCAACGAATGGAAGGAACTGGCCGACGCCCGCGGCACGCCGCTGGGCATCGAGCTGATTCTGCCGGACTGGTTCTTTGTCGGCGTAATGGACGCTGCGCTGGTGCTGACCATCGACCCAGCGTATTTCAAGCTCACGGGCGGCATCGAGCGCTGGCTGTACCGCCTGGTGCGCAAGCACGGCGGCAAGCAGCCGGGCGGCTGGCAGTTCGACTTCAAACATCTGCACCGCAAGTCGGGCAGCACGGCCAAGCCCTACGACTTCGCCTGCGATCTGCGCGCGCTGGTGGCGCGGCAGTCGATGCCGGGATACGTCCTGGGCATCGAGCGGATGCCGGACGACGGGGCCGAGCTGCTGACCTTCCGGCCTGTGCTGCGGACGGCACGGGGATAAGTCGGGGAGAAACTGTGAATGGCCTCGTGCTATCAGGCGTGCCGGGTATCGTGCTATCGGGCGTGTTCCTATCGTGCTATCAGGCGTGCGAACTAGCCGGAAACCCAATAACGACGCTGGTTCCCGGCCACTCTAACTTCCCTAACTTAAATTCTTTAACTAATAAGAACAGCGCGTCGTTTCGGTGGAAAACTGCCAAACGGCACGGCTCGCAGAGAAGAAAAACCGGCTTTCCTACAAGGAGGGCCGCGCCATGATCATCGCCTTGCTCAATCAAAAAGGAGGCGTCGGCAAGACTACGCTTGCGACGCACATCGCCGGCGAGCTGGCCATGCGCGGCCAGCAAGTCGTTCTGCTCGACGCCGACCCGCAAGGCTCGGCGCTGGACTGGACGCAGCGGCGCGCCCAACAGGGCTTGCCGCGCTTGTTCAGCGCCGTGGGCCTTGCACGCGAGACGCTGCACCAGGAGGCGCCCGAGCTGGCCCGCCGGGCCGATCACGTCGTCATCGACGGCCCGCCGCGCATCGCCGCGCTGGCGCGTTCGGCGCTGTTGGCGGCCGAGCGCGTGCTGATCCCGGTGCAGCCCAGTCCCTACGACTTGTGGGCGTCTGCTGAAATGGTGGCGCTGATCCGCGAGGCGCAGGTGTTTCGGCCGACATTGCGCGCGGCCTTCGCCATCAATCGGCGCGTCAGTACGACCATCATCGGCCGCGAAGCGCGCCAGGCGTTGGCCGACCAACCGCTGCCAGCACTGCGCTCGGAGGTGCATCAGCGCATCGTCTTCGCCGATAGCGTGGCTGCGGGTCGGCTCGCCCGCGAGACGGCGCCAGACGGTGCTGCCGCACGCGAGATCGCCGCGCTGGTCGATGAACTGCTGCGGTGGCCGACATGACTGGAACAAGCAGCAAGCGCGTCGGCATCGGAGTACGGCCACCAGCAAACCCGCACGCAGAGGCGTGGGTTCGCCAGGGCGAAGCCGACGCCTTGCAGAAAGGCGACCTCTACACCGCGCGCCTGACCCTCGACATCACGCCCGCGATGCGTGCGCGCATCAAGGTCTCGGCCTTCACGCAGGGCGTGACGGTGGCCGAACTGCTGCGCGCATTGCTGGAACGCGAATTCCCGGACGTATCCACGGAGAGAACACCATGAACGCTCACGCCTTGCCAGCCACGGCTGCACCACCAACGTCACTCGCTGAACTCGTTAACCGAGCCGGCACCGCACCACTGACCCGCGTTTCGCTGGCCTACATCGAACAGCGCATCGACCTCTATCTACGCTTCGGCGAACCGACGTGCACCATCCGGCTCGACCGCTGGCGGCGCGTCGCGATGTTCCTGCCGAGTGCCGTGTTCTGCCGCATCCGCTGGCACGCCAACGACTACGGCACGATCCGCTGGCAGCTCATGGTCATGCAGGCCTGCACACCGCTGGACGCGGCACAGCGCATTCCCGGCGTGCTGCCCGCTGCGCGGTTGCTTCTACACGCAGAAGGTGAGTCGGCCGTGCGCGCCGTGCTGGCACGAATCGACGCCATCGAGGCACTGGGTATCGCTGCCATCGACGTGTCACCCGCCTACTGGCGCACGCTAGGCAACCGGCTCGCTGCGCGCCTGCCGCTGCCCGAATACACGGCCGAACGGCATGCTGCCTGGCTGGCCGGGAGGGCGCTGCCATGACGGGTTCCACGTCCGCCAACGCCACGGGAACGGTGCCTCGTCCTCGCTCGCGCTTGCGCGCTCGCATCGCATTGACGGGTCTGACTGCCTGCGGCCTCGCTGCACTGGCCTGGGCGTCCTTCCTGCCCGACCACATGCGGCCGCTGCCGCGCCTGATCTACAACCCGTCCGACAGCGTGGCGGTCGGCTGGTATCGCGTCGATCCGCTCGACCATCGCACCGACTCGCTGCCCCGTACGTTGTCCGTGGGCAGCATCGTGCTGACCCAGCTTCCAGTCGATGCCGCCGTGCTGGCCGCACAACGCGGCTACCTGCCGGCGCGCGTCCCGTTGCTCAAACGTGTGGGTGCGGTGGCGCCGCAGCAAGTCTGCATCATCGGTCGCAGCATGCGCATCGACGGCGTGCCGGTGGCCGCCGTATTGCTTGCCGATCGGATGGGCCGGCCGCTGCCATCCTGGCAGCAATGCCGGGAGCTTCATCCCGGCGAATTGTTCCTGCTGAGCACGACCAACCCGGCGTCGTTCGACAGCCGGTACTTCGGGCCGATTGCCGCGTCCACGGTGATCGGTGTTGCGCTTCCGATCTGGCTGGAGGCACGCCCATGATGGCGACCGATTCGCTGCACGTGTCTGTGCATCTCATCGTGCCATCCGGCGTGTCATCCTGCTGGCCTTCGCCGTGTCGTCACGCATGCCGTGCGCGTGCATTTGCACCGCACTTCGTGCCGCATCTGACGTTACCTTTCAACGTGCAGGCGTCTGGCCTCGAACGCGCGTTGCCGGCGGCCGTAGCCGTGTTTGCTGGCGGGCTGGCTGCAAGCAGCACAGCGCTGCCGGGCCGCCGGCGCCCAGAGCGAAAGCGAGGGGCAAAGGCGGAAGGCAAGATAAAAGGTCGCGGCACCCGGCCACTTGAAAGCCTTGTCTGCACGTGGGGATGGCACAGCACGCGCCAAGGGGCGGCAGCGTGCTGCGAGAGTGCGCAATCCCGTACCGACATTGGCAAAAGCGTGCGCTTCATCCGCCTGGATACGCTGGTCTTGGATGGAGGCGCAACATGAGCAACCGCGACGATGAGCGTTTCCGGGTACGGCCTGGCACGCCGAAACAGCGCGATGAAGCCTTCATCAACAAGGTGCTGCGCCAGACCAACAAGGCCGGCGCCAAGCTCGGCAAGACAGTCGGCAAAGTTGGCCAGCGCCCCGGTTCCCGGCTGGGACGTGGCCATGTCGCAGCCCACTTCGCCGGGGCCTCGCTCACACCCAACGCCCGCCGCGTGACGATCAAGGCGCGGCTGGTCAATCTGGCCAATGCCGGGCCGCGTTCGGTCGGCGCGCACCTACGCTACATCGAGCGCGAAGGCGTCGATCGCCAAGGTGGGCCGGGCCATGCCTACGGCCCGACGACTGACGCGGCGGACACCGCCGCTTTCGAAGAACGCGGGCGCGAGGATCGGCGCCAATTCCGCTTCATCATCTCGCCGGAAGACGCCGAACAGCTCGACGACCTGCGCACCTACACACGGCACCTGATGGCGCGTATGGAGGCCGACCTGGGCACGCGGCTGGACTGGGTGGCGGTTGATCACTGGAACACTGACAACCCGCACACGCACGTCGTTTTGCGCGGCAAGGACGACACGGGTAAAGACCTCATCATTTCCCGCGACTACATCGCCGAGGGGATGCGCCACCGGGCCGCCGGACTGGCGACCGAATGGCTGGGGCCGCGCACCGAGCTGGAGATCCAGCGCGCCATGCTGCGCGAAGTCGATCAGGAGCGGTGGACGGGGTTGGATCGCACCTTGCAGCGCGAGGCCAAGGACGGTCTGGTGCTGCCGGAGACGCTGGCCGAGCCCCGGTTGCAACGCCAGCGGCAAATGCTGATCGGCCGCCTGCAGCACTTGCAGCGCATGGGCCTGGCGACCGAGAAACAGCCCGGCGTATGGGCCATTCATGCCGAGTCCGAGCCGACCCTGCGGGCCATGAGCGAGCGCGGCGACATCATCCGAACCATGCAGCGTGCCATGAGCGGAAAGCAGCGTGAGCTGGCCGTGTTCCAGGCCGGCGACGATGACCGCACCATCGTCGGCCGGGTGGTCGGCAAGGGCCTGGTCGACGAGCTGCATTACAAGGCTTATCTGATCGTCGATGGCATCGATGGCAAGGCGCATTACGTCGTTCTACCGCTGCGATCGGAGTTGGATCACTACCCGACAGGCGCCGTGGTGGAGGTGAAAGGTTCGACCGACGTGCGCGCGGCCGACCGGAACATCGCCGCGCTGTCGGTAGACGGCATCTATCGCACCGATCATCACCTTGCGCTCGCACAGAGCCAGGCCACGCCCGACCGTGATCCGCGCGAGGTGGTGGCGGCGCACGTCCGCCGGCTCGAAGCCCTGCGCCGCGGCGGCATCGTAGAGCGCATGGCCGAAGGCGTCTGGCGTGTACCTGACGACCTAGCCGAACGAGGCCGCCAATACGATGCCCAGCGGCTGAGCGGATGTGTGGCGGTGGAACTGAAATCGCACCTGCCCATCGAGCGGCAGACTCGCGTCATCGGCGCGACCTGGCTGGATCAGCAGTTGATCGGCGGCGGCAAGGGGCTGGGCGATCTGGGTTTTGGTAGCGAGGTCAAGGATGCGCTGCAACAGCGTGCCGAGTTTCTGACCGAACAGGGGCTGGCAGAGCGGCGCGGGCAGCGCGTGATCTTGGCGCGCAATCTCTTGGCGGCGTTACGTGGACGTGAACTCGCGAAGGCTGCGCAAGACATGACGGCAGAGACCGGCTTGGAGCATCGGCCGGTGTCCGAGGGCCAGCGCGTGGCCGGCATCTATCGACGCAGCATCATGCTCGCCAGCGGGCGCTATGCGATGCTTGATGACGGGATGGGGTTCAGCCTGGTGCCGTGGAAGCCGGTGATCGAACAGCGACTTGGGCAAACCGTAACGGCAGTGATGCGTAGGAATAATGTGTTCTGGGAATTAAAGCAACAATGTGGAGTTTCAATTGGATAAGACCATTCGTAGAGCTTTGGTGATTACTCCCAGGCAAATCCGGGAAGCACTTACGTCGCACGCCGCCAATTAGCCTTTCGTCCGGGCAAACACCCTGGCACCCTCTGTCACAAATTCGACAGGTGCCACGCTCTCAAGCGCCCGTAACGCTGCGTTTTCGTCGTCGATTAGAAAGACACCACTAATGCGGATATCCCTCAATGAAGGATCAGCAAGTTCGATGGGCGTCCTGCGGTAATTGTTTAGCGCCCTCACTACTTCTGCCAACGGCGCGGCATCGAACACCAGTTGGCCCTTGCTCCAGGCCAGCGTGGCGGCCGCATCCACCAGTTGCGCCGGCGAGACGAACCGGTCATCGAACTCCGCCACCTCGCCGGCGCCGACTTTGCGCGGTGCGCTTCCGGCCGCCTGCAGGTCGATCTCAACCAAGCCCTCGGCGACAACGACCCGCGTCCTCTTCCGGCCGACATCCACCTCGAAACGCGTGCCGATGTCGCGGACAATGCCGCCGCCGGCCGCTACCTCGAAGGGGCGCAGGTGATCGGTGGCGACGGACACGACGATCCGCCCTTCTTCCAGTTCCAGCCGCCGTCGTCCGGAATCGAACTTCACCCGCAGGCGTGTGTTCGGCGCGATATCGAGTTCGCTTCCATCGGCGAGCCGCACATGCCGCAGCTCCCCAGGATCGGTCGCCACGCGGCCGTCGAGCCAAGCCCAGCCCATCCAGCCGCAGACCAGCGCGATTCCCGCCAGGCCGGCCGCCGCGCGCATTGCGCGCCTGCGCCTCGGTGTTTCTTTCGCCCCAGGTCTCAATTGGGACGAAGCGTCCCAGAGTTGTTCGAGTAGATCGTACTCATGCCGATGCCGTGCATCGGCATCGAGCCAGGCGTTGAAGGCGGCGCGTTCTGTATCCAAAACCTCTTCGCTGTGCAAGCGCGCGAACCACAGCGCCGCTTCCTCCTGGATGCGCTCGGCGGCGGTGTTGATCGTGGAAACGGAAGACAAAGTCGCTGGCATGCGCGGCATTCTCTTGCGCTGCGCGCTCGCCTGTCAAATTGATGGCTTCAGATCGGCCAATGGCGGCGCAGATGAAGCATCGCCCGTGCGAGGTGCGCTTCTACCATCTTTGCCGATATATCGAGTCGGCCGGCGATCTCCCGTTGCGTCAGTCCCTCGAAACGATGAAGGAAGAACACGTCGCGGCATTTCGGCGGGAGTTTTCCAATGCCCTCTGCCAAGGCACGTAGCCGCTGCCGCGCCTCGGCGATACGGGCAGGATCGGATACCGGATCGACCAACATATCCTCGTAATCTTCGATCGGCTCGATAGCCGGCCGCACGCTCTCCGCGCGAAGAAGGTCGATGGCTAGGTTACGCGCAGACCTGAGCAGGAAGCTGCGGGGATTTTCGATTGGTGCGGTCTGGGGACGCAACAGAAGTTTCAGGAATATGTCTTGGGCCGCTTCGCATCCCGCCTCCGGGCATCCCAGCCGGCGGACGAGATAGCTACGCACCGCACCGAAATGATTCCGGTAGAGGCTGAGCAACAGCATGTCGGAAAAGGAGAGCGCAGGAACGGATGGGGCCACGTCGGACATGCTGCAATCCTAATACAGGCACTCCCCACCACGAATGCGACACGTTGTCGCATTCGACGTAGGGACATAGGGAGGACTCAGGCATTTTCGTCATACATAGGGAAGGCCAGCTTTTTTCCAATATCTATCTTGTTCAGGGAGAACAATAATCATGGCACGACGCAATCCAACCGCCCGGCGACCCAGCAAACTCTCTTTAGCTGCGTTATTTCTTGCCTTGCAAACCGCCGTTGCGTTTGCCGGCCCGTCCGCCAAGCTCGACATCCCGGCGCAGCCGTTGTCGTCCGCGCTGCGCGCCCTGGCCAGCCAAGCGGGAATCCAGTTGGTGTTCACCCCCGAGACGGTGGGCATGGCGAAGAGCGCGGCCGTGAAGGGCGAGATGAGCGTCGAAGCCGCGCTGAAACAACTGCTCGCCGGCAGCGGGCTGGAATTCCGGCAGGAGGGCGAGCGCAATTACGTGGTGGTGCATACCCCGTCGTCGGCGAGGGAAAGCACGCTGGCGGAGATGGTGGTGACGGCGACGCGGACGGAGCGGCCGATTGACGAAGTGCCGGCGAGCGTGACGGTCATCACCGCCAAGGACATCGCCACCCAGCAGCCGCAGCATGTCACCGACCTGTTGCGCAACGTCGAGGGCATTGATGTCGCCGGCTCCGGATCGCCGGCCACCCTGCCGAGAATCACGCTGCGCGGCGCCGGCAGTTCCTTCGGCGGCTCGACCAGTCAGATCCTGGTCGACGGCATGCCGCTCGAATCGCCGGTCGCCGGCATTCATCTCGGCGCACACGCCATCGACCTCTTCGATCTCGAACGGGTTGAGGTGGTGCGCGGGCCGGCCTCGGCGCTTTATGGGCCAAGCGCGGTCGGCGGTGTCGTGAATTTTGTTCCCAAACGCTGGCGCGGCACCCCCGGAGCGGAAGTGAGCATCGGGGCCGGCTCGCATGATGCCAGGCTGGTTTCGGCTGCCGTCGGCGGTGCCTGGGATGCGGCGGATTTTCGTCTTTCGACGAGCGATTATCGGACCGACGGCTATGTCGCGCAGCCGGACGCCGATCCGTGGGGGTCCAGGGACATCGCCCCGCGCAACGGCAAGAACCGGAAGTTCAGCCTGACGGCCGGCGTGCGCCCGGCCGACAACCAGGAAATCACGTTCGCCGTGCGCAACGCAGATACCGGATCGTCCTGGCTGGGCGGGCATCCCAATTACCGCTTCGACAACAACGTCGAAAGCTACGACCTCGGCTACCGCTACGAGGCGGGCGACTGGGCGGTGTTTAAGGCGCGCTACCGCAAGATGCGCCAGAAAACCCGCATCCTGTTCGACGACGAATACGTCAATGGAAACCCCGGCAGCCTGATTCTCGCGGAAGTCGATGATCGGATCGAGGACAGCGAGCATCTGGACCTCCAGACCGATCTGCGCCTGAGTCGGGCCAACGTGCTGACGCTGGGCTACACCTACGGGATCGGCGAATACACCTCCCGCTGGGAGGACGTGATCTGGGGCGGCAGCGGTGAAAGCGTTTCCAAGAGCAAGCTGACCGGTCTGTTCGTCCAGGACGAGCACCGGTTCACCGACGCGCTGACGGTACTGGTGGGCGGCCGCTGGGACCGCTACGAGTTCGCTGGCGACACCAGCAACGGCGTGCCGACCGGCAAGGACTCGAAAGACAGCGTGTTCAACCCCCGGCTCGGCGCCCGCTACCGCCTAAGCGAAGCCACCTCGCTCTATGCGACCGCCGGCACCGCCTACGTGCCCGCGCTCAACTTCCTGAAGTTCCGCAGCGGCGGTGCCTGGCTCGACAACCCCGGTCTGAAGCCAGAAACCTCGACTTCCTACGAAGTCGGCGTCAATCATCGAATGGGCTTCTGGTCGGCGCGCGCCGCGCTCTTCCACACCGACTACGAGGACAAAATTTCGTCGATTCGCGTCGGTGCCCAATGGCAATTCCAGAACATCGGCAAGGTCGCTATCGATGGACTGGAACTAGCGATCGAAGGCACGGCAGGCAACTGGCGGCCTTACGCCAACTACGCTTACACGGACTCGACCATCAAGGAGAATCCCAGCGACCAGCTTACGGTCGGCAAGCAGGTGCAGCGCGTATCGCCGCACAAGCTGAACCTGGGCGTGGTCTACGCGCCGTCCGACCGGTTCTACGCCCGCGTTTCCGGCCGCTATGTCGACGATTACTACTTCAACGACCGCAACACCGCCGACGCGCTCAACCCCGGCCACTTCGTCGCCGACGCCAAGATCGGTTGGCGCCTGCCGACCGGCGGGATGATCCGCAACGCGGAGATCAGCCTGGCGATCAACAACCTCTTCGACAAGCGCTACTGCGAGCAGCAATACGAAACCATGGACGGCCGCAACGTCTGGCTCGGCCTGAATGCGAGGTTCTAAACTGGCGCTGGCGCTGCTTCTCGCAGCCGGGTTGGCGCAGGCGGAGGTCGGCACCGGCGAGACGGACGTTTCGCTGATCACCGCCGCCGACATCGCGCGCGAGAAGCCTGCCGGCCTGGTGGAGATGCTGAAGGCCCGCGTCGGGCTCGACGAGAACAACAGCGTCATCACAATGCGCGGCGTGCGCGGCATCGCCATCTTCGTCGATGGCTTCGCCTCGTCGATGGCCGAACTGAAGGCGCTCAAGCCCGAGCAGGTGGAGAAGATCGAGGTGCTACGCGGCGCCGCCTCGGCCCGTTTCGGCGCCGAGGCGATGGGCGGCGCGATCGCGGTGGCGACGCGCGGCGTGCACCGTGGCTTGCACGCCAGCCTGGCGCAAGGCATTGACTCGCGTCGCGGCCGCTTCACTCGCATTGGCGGCGGGCGCGAAAATGATGGCCTGGGCTGGTCGCTGCTCGCCGAGGATACAGTTCATAACGGGTTCCGCACCGTGCCGGCCTCTCCGTTTCCTTATCAGATCACCGTCTCCGACGAGAGCAGCAAGTCGCAACTCATTGACGGCAAGCTCGGTTGGCGCGGCCGCGACCTGGAAGCATCACTGAACTTGAAGCGTACCGACGCCTGGTCATTCTTCGGCCGCCCAAACTGGGCCTTCGACTGGCGCACCGACAATATTCGCGCCCAGATGACGTGGCGAGCCACCGACATGCTCGCGATCGAAGCTTCCCTCGGCGAAGAACGTTACACGGCATCGGGCGTGCGCGACCGCGGCACCGGAACGGATGCGGCGGGCCTGGCTCCCGAAAACTGGCTGGCCAGCAGCTACCGCCAGCGCGAGGGAACCGTCGCCCTGGCCTTGCGCGGCGATGCATGGACTGCCCGCAGCGGCATCAATCTCGTCGACCTCGTTGAGACTTTCGCCAACGCCGACTATGCCAGTCGCACTGAGAACATGTCGGCCGACTCCACCATCCGCAAGGAGGCGCTGTTCGCATCAGTAGAATTGCCCGTCGGCGCCGGTCGTCTGGAACTCGGCCTGCGGCGCGACCTGCAGCGCTACCTGTCGTCACGCGTCTATGACGCCGGCCCGCCAGCGCAGACCACCGAGGGCGGCGGGGTGTTGAAGTCAGCCACCAGTCCGAAGGTGGCCCTGTCCTGGCCGCTGACGGAAGGCTACCGCTTGCGCGGCAGCCTGGGCACGGGCTTCTCGCCGCCGCAGGCATCCCTACTCTATAACGGCTATGTCAGCGCCGGCAGCGTGACGCTGGCCAATCACGGCTTGAAGCCCGAACTATCCACCACGGCCGATCTCGGCTTATCGCATGCGGGATATTCGGGCGATTGGGGATTGACGCTCTTCGCTACGCGCTGGCAGGACAAGATCGCCACCCGCATCGTCAACTACGGCATGCCCAACATTTCGCAGCCCCAGAACGTTGGCGAAGTAGCGGCGCGCGGGCTGGAAGCCAACTGGTCGCGGCGCTTCGCGGGCGGTTGGTCGGCTGCGGCGAACTACACCCACAACCGCACCCGCGTCATCAAGAACGATGGCGACCCGTCGGTGGTCGGCAACGAATTGCCCGACATGCCGCGCCACAAGGCGAACCTGTCCCTGGCCTACGACCAATCCGCCGAATTCGCCGTCCGCGCGAAACTCCGGGCGATTAGCAGCGCCTTTACCGACGACGCTAATACTGTCGTGGACAGCCGAGGCTACCGCTGGAAGAAGGCCGGCTATGCGGTGCTCGACCTTTCCGCCACCTGGCGGCGGTCATGGGGGGAATTCACCCTGGCCCTGGATAACGCCACGAACCGCGATTACGTCAAGGGTTTTTTCTGGCACGGCGAGCCGCGCACGCTGCGCGCCGAACTGACTTTGCGCTACTGACGGAGGACCTCTCATGAAAGCCAAGAAACTCGTCCTGGCCGCCGCCCTGCTCGGCTGCCTTTCGCTGCCCGCCGCCGCCTGCCGGCCGTTCGGCTCCTACCAGTTCGTCGAGGACCCGGACGGCGGCATCTGGTTCACCGAGGGCGACAACAACGCCGTGTCGCGCCTGGCGCCCGACGGCACGGTCACGGCGCACAAGCTACCGACGACCGCCGCCGAGCCTTCGTCGCTGGCGCTCGACGGCAAGGGCAATCTCTGGTTCGTCGAGATGGACGCGGCAAAGATCGGCCGGCTCGACAAGGACGGCCGCATCGCCGAATACCCGACCACCGACGGCCATCCCGGCCGGATCGCGGTCGATCGCCAAGGCGAAGCCTGGTTCACCCAGATGGCCGGTCATGAAGGCGGCGGCAGCGGCCATGCCGGCCATGACGGGCACAAGATCGCCAAGGTGGGGCGCGTCGACCGCGAGGGCAAGATGCATTCCTACCCCGCGCCGGAAGGCTGGCCAACCTCGATCGCTTTCGATGCGCACGACCAGGCATGGGTGACGCTGCTGGTACCGGGCGGCAAGAGCGACAAGCCTAAGGGGCGCCTCGCCCGCCTGTCGCGCGACGGCCAATGGCAGATCGCCGCCGCCTGGGAGAACAGTTGCCCGAGCAACCTGGCGCCGCTGCCGGACGGCGGCCTGGCCTTCTCCGACCATTGCCGCTTCGTCCTCGGTCGCGTGACCGCCGGCGGCAAGGTCGGCGAGCGGAAACTACCGGAGAACACCTACATCCAGCAGATGGCGGCCGCGCCGGACGGCAGCTTGTGGTTCACCGGCGACGGGAAGAGCCGCCTCGGGCGCATCGGCAAGGACGGCAAGGTGACGTACCTCGCCCGTGCCGACAACGGCGACCAGACCATGGCGGTGCTGGTAACGAAGAAGGGCGACTTGGTGTTCTCGGAGTTCTACAACTACAACATCAACCGCCTGACGAAAAACGGCGAATACGTCGAGCACCTCGTCAACGTCGACGAGCGCAAGGGTGTGCGCGAGGTGAAGGAGGGCGAGGTCTGCTATGTCCAGTTCGCCGCGCGCATCGCTGCCAAGGCGGAGATGGACAAGAAACGCGCCGAGGAGGTGAGAAACGGCCGGTTCAAGCCGGACGGACAGGACACCGAAAAGCTCGTTAAGCAGAAATGCCTTGTCTGCCACGATGCCCGCCGCCTGCTGCTGTCACGGCGCAGCGACTGGACACCAAGCATTACGCGCATGCACGCCTATCGCGACGCATGGAAGGTCGAGCCCCTAACCGCAGAGGAGACGACAAGGCTGGTGCGCTATTTCAATGAGAACTACGGGTTGAGGTAACCTGGGAACTCTACGCCACGGTCGCCGCCATGCCAGCGCCGACTTTTACGGAGCCGGCCTTTGACTCAAGTGCGGGCCGCTGACAAGTGCGTGGCTAACGGCAAGTCCGACATCAACCAGCCGCACCGTTCAAATATCCACTGTAAATGCCGCTTCTTCCAGGGGGTGTTGGCAGAGCTAGGGAGAGATTGATCGGTGGAGCTTCGTCATCTACGTTGTTTCCTCGCTGTGGCTGAAGAACTTCACTTCGCCCGCGCTGCGGAGCGGCTACATATCGAACAGTCTCCGTTGTCGCGTGCGATTAAGGAACTTGAAGAAGACCTGGGCGTTCAGCTATTCGCCCGCACCACCCGCAGTACCCGATTGACGCGCGCGGGCCGAATGTTTTTGGAACACGTGCCCCGCGTCTTCTCCTCCTTGCAACAGGCCTGCGACAGCGCAAAGGCCGCCGCCAACGGCTTTCACGGCCAGTTGCGCATTGCGTTGTCCGACGGCATCACGCCGACCTGCTTCTCAGCCCTCTTGGCACTTTGCCGGCAGGAAGAGCCCGAAATCGAGATTCGCTTGATCGAGGTACCCCTGTGCCAGCAGATCAAGGGGTTGCACGACGATCTCTACGATGTAGGGTTTGCTCAGTTGGATGAGGCTGGTAACGGACTTGTTGCCGAACCCATTTGGCACGATCCATTGATGGTGGCAATTCCGACACGCCACCCCTTGCTCGCCTACAAGCGTGTACCGCTGGACGAGGTGTTGCGCTATCCCCTGGCACTCGGCGATGCGCAGGCATGTGAAGGACACGCTCGCCAAATTGATCGCGCTTTACGTCAATCAAGTCTGGAGCCGTTGATCGCCGAACGAGTTGCATCCTTCGATCTGATGATGACCCTGGTGTCGGCCGGTTTAGCGCTCGGGCTGGCAGGCGCATCCCAGATTGCCGCCAGTCGTGAACCTAGCGTGGTGGCTCGGCCGCTGGCTGGCCGTTCGTACATGCTCACGACTTACCTGTTACGCGTGGATAGCGAACCGTCAGATGCCTTGGCTCGTTTCATCGAACGAGTCCTTGCCATTGATCCCCCAAGAGGAAAGACCTCTGCTGCACTTGAACGAACTGACCCACCGGAGGAAATCGAGCCATGAAGAAGATCATCCCGCTTCTGCTAGCTGCAACGCTGGTGGCCTGTGGCAAATCCGAACCACCCGCGACGAGCAACGGCGCTGCGTCAACCGAAACGGTGGAGTCGCTTGTAGCCAATCCCGAACGGTTGAAGGCGCTGCGCCAGCAGTGCAAGACAGATCGAGCAAAGCTTGGCGATGAACTCTGCAACCGAGTGGCCGAGGCGACGAACAGACGTTTTCTCGGTGACGGCAAGACGCCCTACACGCCGCCGAAGGAGCAGCCCAAGTTCTAACTGCGGCCGGCTTGTAGCGAAAACTGCGTTTATTTTCTCAACACGCCACAACGCGCCTTTGCTTGCGGCGTTTTCCTTTTCTTGCTCCCAGCATGAATTAATGCATTTTGGGAGATTTTTGTCCCGATAACGGTCTTTGACCGTCCTTGATCCAGCCTTGAATCTCGCGCATGCGGCACGTTTTCGTGCCACTTGCCGCGTAGGAGAAATCGGGGGGGCTGGATGCAAGGTCAAGGTGTTCTGTTCGGGCAGATCGCGGTTGTTTTCAGCATCGTGATCGCCGGGGTGTGGGGCGCCACACAATGGACAGCCGCCGCCCTGGGCTACCAACTACGCCTGGGTTCGCCCTGGTTCGATTTCTTCGGCACGCCGGTCTATCACCCTTGGCGGCTGTTCGAGTGGTGGTTCTTCTTCGATGCCTACGCGCCGCATGTCTTCGACATCGGCGGCGTGATCGCAGGCGGCAGCGGACTAATCGCCGTCGTGGTCGCCATCGCGATGTCAGTGTGGCGTTCGCGGCAATCGAAGCTGGTCACGACCTACGGCTCTGCGCGCTGGGCAGACGCTGCCGACATCCGCAAAGCCGGGCTGAATCAGCCAGCCGGCGTTTTTCTCGGCCTGCATGACGGGCAGTACCTGCGGCACGAAGGACCGGAACACGTCCTGACCTTCGCGCCGACACGCTCCGGCAAGGGCGTCGGCCTCGTGGTGCCCACGCTGCTCTCCTGGCCCGCGTCCGCTGTCATCCACGACATCAAAGGCGAGAACTGGCAGATCACCGCCGGCTGGCGCTCGCGCTTCTCGCACTGCCTGCTGTTCAACCCCACCGATCCCAAGTCGGCCGCCTACAACCCGCTGTTGGAGGTCCGGCGCGGCACGCATGAAGTGCGCGACGTGCAGAACATCGCCGACATCCTGGTGGACCCGGAAGGCGCGCTGGAGCGCCGCAACCATTGGGAAAAGACTTCGCACGCCTTGCTGGTCGGCGCCATCCTGCACGTGCTCTACGCAGGCGAGGACAAGACGCTGCGTGGCGTTGCCAACTTCCTGTCCGACCCGGCATGTCCGTTCGAGCTGACGCTGCATCGGATGATGACGACGCGGCACCTCGGTGACACGCCGCATCCCGTCGTCGCCTCGGCCGCACGCGAAGTGCTCAACAAGAGCGACAACGAGCGTTCGGGCGTGTTGTCCACGGCCATGTCTTTTCTCGGCCTGTACCGCGATCCCACGGTGGCCGAAGTCACCTCGCGCTGCGACTGGCGCATCGCCGACCTGATTTCGGCAGAGCATCCTGTCTCTCTGTACCTCGTCGTGCCGCCTTCGGACATCAGCCGCACTAAACCGCTGGTGCGCCTGATCCTCAACCAGATCGGCCGACGGCTCACCGAATCGCTCGACGGCAGCGACGGCATCGCGCGCCGCCACAAATTGCTGTTGATGCTCGACGAGTTTCCCGCACTGGGGCGACTCGATTTCTTCGAGACGGCGCTGGCGTTCATGGCTGGCTACGGCATTCGCAGCTTCCTGATCGCTCAGTCGCTCAACCAGATCGACAAAGCCTACGGCCAGAACCATTCCATTCTCGACAACTGCCACGTCCGGGTGACGTTCGCCACCAACGACGAACGCACCGCCAAGCGCATCTCAGAAACCTTGGGCACGGCCACCGAGCTGCGGGCACAACGGAACTACGCCGGCCACCGGCTCGCACCGTGGCTGGGGCACCTGATGGTGTCGCGGCAAGAAACAGCGCGGCCACTGCTCACCCCTGGCGAGGTCATGCAGCTTCCGCCCGACGAGGCCGTGGTGATGGTGTCCAGCGTGGCACCGATCAAGGCCAAGAAACTGCGCTACTACGCCGACGTGAACTTCAAGCGGCGCTTACTGCCGCCGCCCGCGCTCGCAGCCAGCCGCTACGCCGACGCACCGCCTCGGCAGCCCGACGACTGGAGTGCCCTGGCGATCCCCACGGTACCAATCGCACCCGCCGCCGCGACCCTGTCTGACAGCGAAGCCAGTACCGCCGATGAGGGTGGACCGCGCCGTCAGCCAGAGCTGTCCGAAGTCGCCGAGCACCACCCCGAACAGGAGCCTGCCAGCAATGACCTGGTGCTGCTCGATGACGACGACTTGCCGCTGCCGCTTCCCCGCCAGCTCGACCCGGCCATGCAACGCACGGCCCGGCTGGCATCCCTCGACCCCGACGACGGAATCCAGCTATGAGCCAATACCGCCTCAACCTGTTCATTCCGCCCGAACATGCCAAGCGCCTGGACGAACTGGCCGCCAAGAAAGGCGTGTCCAAGTCATCCATCGTCGCGGCGGCACTGGCTTCCTGGCTGTCGCCGGATGCGGGCGATCAGCGCGAGGCGGCCATCGCCAAGCGACTGGATCGGCTGTCACGCCAGTTCGAGCGACTGGAGCGCGACCAGAACATCGAGATCGAGACGTTGGCGCTATTCGTTCGCTATTTCCTGACCGTCAGCACGCCGGTTCCCGAGGCGCGCCAGGAAGCGGCCCGCGCCCAAGGCAAGGCGCGTTTCGAGCAGTTCGTCGAACAGCTCGGCCGTCACCTATTGCGTGGGCGCAGTCTTGTGCGCGACGTGGTGGAGGAACTTCAACCCGACTCTGCGCGGCTGGACGAAGCGGCGGCGTTGGCCGAAGCCCAGGAGCATGCCTCATGAGCGCGCAACCCGAGTCCTTCACCGCCACGTCGCTGGACCGGCGCATTCGCATGCTGCGCACGGCCATGGGGCCGGTGATCGCCGCCGCGCTGGAAGACCCGGACGTGGTGGAAATCATGCTCAACCCCGACCGGTCACTGTGGGTGGACCGCCTGTCCTCCGGCCGAGCACCGTTGGGCGTGGAACTGTCTGAAGAAGACGGCGAACGCATCATCCGGCTGGTCGCCGCCCACGTCGGTGCCGAAGTACATCGCGGCCAACCACTCCTGACCGCCGAACTGCCCGAGACGGGCGAACGCTTCGAGGGCATCCTGCCGCCCGCCGCACCGGGGCCAGCCTTCGCGCTGCGCAAGCGGGCCGTGAACATCATCGGCCTGGATCGCTACGTGGCCGACGGCATCCTGTCGGCCCCACAGGCCGAGTTCCTGCGCCATGCGGTGCGCGAGCGGCAGAACATCCTGATCGCCGGAGGCACCAGCACCGGTAAGACGACGCTGGCGAATGCCTTGCTCGCTGAGATTGCCGTCACCGGCGACCGCGTGCTGGTGCTGGAAGACACCATCGAGCTGCAATGCGCCGCCCGCGACCATGTGCCGCTGCGCACGCGCGCGGGTGTCGTGTCCATGACCGAGCTGGTGCGCGCCACGATGCGGCTGCGCCCCGATCGCGTGGTGGTCGGCGAAGTGCGCGGTGGCGAGGCGCTGGATCTCATCAAGGTCTGGGGCACCGGTCATCCCGGTGGCATCGCAACGATTCACGCCGGTTCCGCGCTGGGCGCGCTGCTGCGCCTGGAGCAGTTGGTTCTCGAGGTCGCGGTGAATCCGCCGCGCGCACTGATCGCCGAGGCGGTGAACGTCGTCGTGTTCATCGTCGGCCGCGGCCGCAAACGCCGCATCGAAACCATCGCCCGTGTCGCCGGCTTCGACGGTACGGGGTATCGCTTGGCGGACGTGCTGGAAACGCCGTTTCCAGAGTTGCTGCCGCTGTCTTCCATCGTTCCTTCCCCGTCCCCCAACCACTCTGGAGAACTGCCATGACGCACGCCCATGCTTTCCGCTTTTCCGTAAATCCGGCTTCGATCCTCGCTCGCCTGCGCCGTCTGGCCGAGCTCGCCCATCATGGCCTACTGCTGGCCGCCGCGATGCTAACGATGGCCGGCACCGCAAAGGCGGCCGGCTCCTCGATGCCCTGGGAAGGACCGCTGCAATCCATCCTCGACTCCATCCAGGGGCCGGTGGCTCGGATCATCGCGGTCATCATCATCATTTCGACAGGCCTGGCGCTGGCGTTCGGCGACACGTCGGGGGGCTTTCGCAAGCTGATCCAGATCGTGTTCGGTCTGTCCATCGCGTTCGCGGCTTCGAGCTTCTTCCTGTCGTTCTTCAGCTTCTCCGGCGGGGCCGTCGTATGAGCACGGCCCACGACTTGCCGGGCTTCGAGATTCCGCTGCATCGCTCGCTGACCGAGCCGATCCTGCTGGGCGGTGCGCCACGCACTGTGGCGATCGCCAACGGCACGCTGGCCGCCGCTGTTGGGCTGGGCCTGCAACTGTGGATTCCGGGCCTGGTGCTCTGGATCGTCGGCCACTCGCTGGCGATGTGGGGCGCGCGTGTCGATCCGCAGTTCATGCAGGTGTTTGCCACCCACCTGAAACACAAACCGCTGCTGGACGTGTGAGGACCATGCCATGCTGAACCTCGCCGAATACCGCCAGCGCCCGGCCTTGCTTGCCGACTGGCTGCCCTGGGCCGGGCTGGTCGCGCCGGGTGTCGTGCTCAACAAGGATGGCAGTTTCCAGCGCACGGCGCGCTTTCGTGGGCCGGACCTGGACAGTGCGACGCAGGGCGAGCTGATCGCCACCACGGCACGGCTGAACAACGCATTGCGCCGTCTCGGCGCCGGCTGGGCGCTGTTCGTTGAAGCTGAACGCCGGCCTGCGGCGGACTATCCGCACTCGGATTTCCCGGAGCCATTGTCCTGGCTTGTGGACGAGGAGCGGCGCGCGACCTTCGAAGAATCTGGCAACCACTTCGAGAGCGGCTATCACCTCACGCTCCAATACCTGCCGCCCGAGGAGTCCCGCGCTCGCGCGGCCAAGATGCTCTACGAGAACACGCCCACGCAAGGTGTGGACTGGCGCGAACGCTTGCTGACCTTCGTCGCGGAAACCGACCGCATCTACGACCTGCTGGATGGCGTGATGCCGGAGATCGACTGGCTCGACGACAGCCAGTCACTGACCTACCTGCATGCGACCGTCTCGACACACCGTTACCGCGTCGGCGTGCCGGAAGTGCCGTTCCACCTCGACGCGCTGCTGGCTGATGCGCCGTTGGTCGGCGGCCTCGCGCCCATGCTGGGTGACCAGCACCTGCGCGTCGTGACGGTGCGCGGCTTCCCGACCTCGACCTGGCCGGGGATTCTGGACGACCTCAACCGGCTGGGCTTCGCCTACCGCTGGAGCACGCGGTTCCTGTGTATGGACAAGGCCGAGGCCGAAAAGGAGCTGGGGCGCCTGCGCCGGCAGTGGTTCGCCAAGCGCAAGAACGTTCTCGCGCTACTGCGCGAAACCATCTTCCAACAGGAAAGCCCGTTGGTCGACACCGATGCCAGCAACAAGTCCGCTGATGCAGACGCTGCGTTGCAGGAGCTGGGCAGCGATCAAGTCGCCTTCGGTTACGTCACCGCGACCGTGACCGTGCTGGATGTCGACGCCAACGCGGCCGACGAAAAGCTGCGGATGGTGGAGCGCGTCATTCAGGGCCGTGGCTTCGTGACCATCCCGGAGACACTGAACGCCGTGGAGGCCTGGCTGTCTTCGGTGCCGGGCAATGCCTATGCCAATGTCCGCCAGCCCATCGTCTCGACACTGAATCTCGCGCACCTGATGCCGGTGTCGGCGGTATGGGCCGGGCCGGAGAAGAACGACCATCTCGACGGACCGCCGTTGATCGTCACGCGCACCGAGGGCGCCACGCCGTTCCGGCTGGTGACGCACATCGGCGACGTCGGGCACACGCTGGTGGCCGGCCCGACCGGCATGGGCAAGTCAGTTCTGCTCGCCACGCTGGCGATGCAGTTCCGCCGCTATCCCGGTTCGCGCATCTTCGCCTTCGACATGGGGCGCTCGATGCGCGCCACCATTCTCGGCCTGGGCGGCGAGCACTACGACCTCGGCGCCGACGGTGCGATCGCGTTTCAGCCGCTCGCGCGCATCGACCGGGAAGGCTATCGCACCTGGGCGGCCGAATGGGTCGAAGGCCGCCTGCGTCACGAAGGCATTGCGCTCGGCCCGGACGAGAAGGCGGCCATCTGGTCGGCGCTCGTCAGTCTTGCGGGCGCGCCCGTGGAACAACGCACGCTCACCGGATTGTCGGTGCTGCTGCAATCCAACGTGCTGCGCCAGGCGCTCGCACCCTACGTACTCGGCGGTGCGCACGGCAAGCTGCTCGATGCCGACAGCGACCGGCTGGGCGTGGGCAACGTTCAGGGCTTCGAGATGGAAGAACTGATGCACAGCAAGGCCGCAGTATTGGCCGTGCTGGGCTATCTGTTCGCACGTTTCGACGAGCGTTTCGACGGCGCGCCGACGCTGCTGATCCTCGATGAAGCCTGGCTGTTCCTCGACGACCCGGTGTTCGCGGCGCGCATCCGCCAGTGGCTCAAGACGTTGCGTAAGAAGAACGTCAGCGTCATCTTTGCCACGCAGTCGCTCGCCGACATCAAGGACTCGACCATCGCGCCCGCAATCATCGAAAGCTGTGCGAGCCGCATCTTCCTGCCGAATCCGCAGGCCACCGAGCCGCAGATTCGCACGATCTACGAGGGCTTCGGGCTCAACGGTCGGCAGATCGAGATCGTCGCCACCGCCCAGCCCAAGCGCGACTACTACTACCAGTCGCGCCTGGGCAACCGCCTGTTCGATCTGGATCTCGGGCCGGTCACGCTGGCCTTTGCGGGCGCTTCGACGCCCCAAGACCAACGCGCTATCGACAACGTACTGCGCGATGCCGGAACACCAGGCTTCGCGGGTGCCTGGCTGCGTCACCGTGGCCTCGATTGGGCGGCCGACCTGTTGCCGTCCGCTCCCTCGGCCGCGTCCTTCCTTGCTTCCCAACCTCTGGAGGTTTCACCATGAAAAAACGTCTGCTTGCCGTCGCTGCCGCTGCCTTGATCGGTGTCATGCCGGTCGCCCAAGCGCAATGGGTCGTCATCGACCCCACGAATCTGGCCCAGAACATCCTGACTGCCGCACACACGCTGGAGCAGATCAACAACCAGATCAGGCAGCTTCAGAACGAAGCACAGTCCTTGATGAACGAGGCTCGCAACCTCGCGAGCCTGCCGTTCAACGTGGTCAATCGGCTGCGGGCCAACCTGGACACAACGCGGCAACTGATCGCCCAGGCGCGGGGGCTGGCCTTCGACATCCAGAACATGGACCAGCAGTTCGCGCAACTCTACCCGGAGCAGTACGCCGCCAGCGTGAGCGGCAACCAGATGTTCCAGGATGCGCACCAGCGCTGGCAGAACACGCTCCAAGGCTTGCAGACCGCCATGCGCATGCAGGCGCAGGTGTCGCAGAACCTGAACCAGGATGAGGGCGTGCTGGCCGATCTGGTCGACCAGAGTCAATCGGCCACCGGCGCCTTGCAGGCCATGCAGGCCACCAATCAGCTCCTGGCCCTGCAAGCCAAGCAGTCCATCCAGACCCAGCAGCTTCAGCTCACGCAGGGTCGCGCGGCCTCGCTGGAACTGGCGCGGCAGGCGGCTGCCGTCGAGCGTGGACGCGAGGTGACTCGCCGCTTCATCGGTAGCGGCACGGCGTACACGCCGCAGTCCGTGAACTTCTACGGAAACTGACGGATGCGGCCATGAACGACGTCTCCGTCATCGACCGTTTCCTCAACGTCTTCTCCACGTACATCGATTCGGGGTTCGGCCTGCTGCACGGCGAAGTCGCTTTCCTGACCGCCACGCTGGTGGCGATCGACATGACCCTGGCCGGCCTCTATTGGGCGTTGGGCCATGCCACCGGCCAGGGCGAAGACGTGATGGCCAAGCTGCTGCGCAAGGTGCTCTACGTCGGCGCCTTCGCCTACATCATCGGCAACTTCAACTGGCTGGCAAGCATCGTGTTTCGCTCCTTTGCAGGCCTGGGCCTGACGGCTTCCGGTTCGACATTGGGCATGGCGACCTTCCTGCAGCCGGGGCGTCTGGCCAAGGCCGGCATCGACGCGGCTGCACCCATCCTGCAGCAGATCAGCGAGATGGCCGGCTTCCCGGAGGTGTTCATCAACATCGCGCCCATCGTCGTGATGTTCCTCGCCTGGCTGATCGTCATCATCAGCTTCTTCGTGCTAGCGGTGCAACTCTTCGTCACGCTGATCGAATTCAAGCTGACCACGCTCGCCGGCTTCGTGCTGGTGCCGTTCGCACTCTGGAACAAGACCGCCTTCCTCGCTGAAAAGGTGCTCGGCAACGTGGTTTCCTCGGGCATCAAGGTGCTGGTGCTGGCTGTGATCGTGGGCATTGGCACGGGACTGTTCGCCGAGTTCCAGGTCACGCCGAATGAGCCCTCCGTCGACCACGCGCTGGTGGTGATGCTGGCCTCGCTCGCCATGCTGGCGCTCGGCATCTTCGGCCCCGGTATCGCCACCGGCCTGGTGTCCGGGGCGCCGCAGCTTGGCGCGGGCGCGATGGCCGGTGCAGCGATGGGCGCAGCCGGTACGGCCATCGCGGTCGGCGCTGCCGCAACTGGCGTGGGCAGTGCGGTGGTAGCCGGAGCGCGCATGGCACCCGCCGCAGCAAAGATGCCTGGCAGCGGTGCGCGTGCCGCTGCCTCGACCGCGAGCAGCGCGCGATCGGCCTATCAAGCCGGTTCGGCTGCCGCCGGCGGTGGCCTCAAGGGCGCCGCTGCCGGCTTGGGCAACGTTGCCAAGACCGGTGCGCAAGCCGTCGGGCAAAAGGCCGCCGCCGGGATGCGCTCCATCGGGCAGCGTGCGGCATCCGCCTTCCGTTCCGACGAGGCGCCATCTGCATCCGGTGGAGCCTCTGCCACCAACCAATCCACTGCCCGTCAGGCCAATGCAGGTGCTGCCGACCCGCAGCAACAGGCGCAGCCCGCCTGGGCCAAACGTCTGCACCGCCGACAGCAGATCAGCCATGCCGCCACGACCGCTGCCCACACGCTGCGTGGAGGCGACGGCGGTGGTTCGAGCAGCGGCCCGAGTTTGCACAGTTCCGACGATTGAAGCGACCCATAAGGAGAACAAACCATGCGATTCAAGAGACCTCAGGTGCGCTACGCCGATACGCCGCAGCCTGCCACGCCCTACCAATCAGCCGCGCAGGTGTGGGACGAACGCATCGGCTCGGCCCGTGTGCAGGCGAAGAACTGGCGGCTGATGGCTTTCGGCTGTTTGGTGCTCGCGCTGTTGATGGCCGGCGGACTGGTCTGGCGCTCGGCGCAGTCCATCGTTACGCCCTATGTGGTGGAAGTGGATCAGGCTGGCCAGGTTCGGGCGGTTGGCGAGGCCGCCACGCCGTACCGGCCGAACGATGCGCAGATCGCCTACCACCTGGCGCACTTCGTCACGCTGGTCCGCTCGCTGTCCATCGATCCCATCGTCGTGCGGCAGAACTGGCTTGATGCCTACGACTACACCACCGACCGCGGCGCGGCCGTACTCAACGAGCATGCGCGCACCCATGATCCGTTCGCCCGCGTCGGCAAGGAGTCGGTGACGGTGCAGATCACCAGCGTCGTGCGCGCCAGCGACGCGTCGTTCAACGTCCGTTGGACCGAGCAGCGTTTCGTCAACGGCGCACCGGACGGCACCGAACGCTGGAACGCCGTGATTTCCACCGTCCTGCAAACCCCGCGCACCGAGCAGCGCTTGCGCAAGAACCCATTGGGCATCTACGTCAACGGACTGTCGTGGAGCCGCGAACTCGATGCCTCCGAAGGAGCCAAGCCATGAACCAGACTTTCCGCTTTTACGCTTTTGTGTTGATGCTTGCAGCATCTGTACTGTCGTTGCAGGGCTGCGCCACGAATGGCATGCCGCCGCCGGTCATTTCGCTCGATGAGCCGGTGCAGGCCCAGCCGCTGCCCGAACTTCCCAAGCCGGTCGAAGTGGTGGAGGTGCCGAAGGTGCTGCCGATGCCGGCGCAGATGAAGCCACTGCCGGAAAGCGGTGAGACCAAGGCAGCCCCCGAGCCAGCCGATGAAAAGCTCCGGGTCTCGCGTGCCAATGCCGAGGCGCGCATCGCGCCCACGCGCGAGGGTTACGTCAACGCCATTCAAGTCTGGCCCTTCACCGATGGTGCGCTGTATCAGGTCTATGCGGCGCCGGGACGGGTGACGGTGATCTCTCTGCAGCCCGGCGAGGAACTGGTCACGGTCGCCGCCGGCGATACGGTGCGCTGGATCGTCGGGGACACCTCCAGCGGCGCCGGTGACGCGCTGCGCGTCAGCGTGCTGGTCAAGCCGATCCGCTCGGGCCTCAAAACCAATCTCGTCATCACCACCAGTCGGCGCACCTACCTGATTGAACTGACCTCGACCGAACGCGCCTGGATGGCTTCGGTGTCGTGGGAATACCCGAAAGACCAGATGCTGGCCTTGCAACGCCAGGCGCAGGCCGCGCAGGCGACCGCGCCGGTCGATACCGGCCTGTCGTTGGAAAGGATTCGCTTCCGCTATGCCATCAGCGGCAGCACGCCGCCGTGGAAGCCGTTGCGCGCTTTCGACGATGGCGAGAAGGTCTATATCCAGTTCCCGCCGGGTATCGCACATGGCGAGCTGCCGCCACTGTTCGTAATCGGTGCGCAGGGCGATGGGCAACTGGTGAACTACCGTTTCCGCTCGCCGTACTACATCGTCGATCGGCTGTTCGGTGCGGCTGAACTACGCTTGGGCGGCGATAAAGGGGACGTGGTGCGCATTGAGCGCACGGATGGTGTAGTGGGCGCAGCGCGGGGGAACTGACCATGAGCCAGAACGACACCCTGGACATTCCTGTTCCCGACGCAGCCCCAAAGGTCGCGCCGGAGAACGTGGCGCTTCGCGCACAGCCGCGCCCGGTGACGCGCTTGAACCGGCGCACATTGGCGATCCTGGCCGGCGGCCTCGCCGTGGTGGTGCTGGGCGCAACCATGTGGTCGCTGCAACCGCGCAAGCGCAGTGCAGGCGAACAGGCTGAGCTTTACAACGTGGATCGCGTTTCGCGCTCGGAAGGACTGGACCAGCTTCCGACCGATTACTCCAAGCTGCCGCGCGCTTCGCCGGCCCAAGTACCCGAGCTGGGGCCGCCGCTGCCGGGCGACTTGGGGCCAGCCATCGTGAAATCGCAGCAGCCAGTGGCGCCCACCTACACGCCGCCTGGCCACGCTCCGGCTTCCGCCGAGCACGACGCGCACCGCAAGGAAGCGGAAGCGGCGGCGGGAGCCTCGGTGTTCTTCCGTTCCAGCAACCAGCGGGCTGCTGCCGCGCCCGCACAGGTGGCCACGGCCAGTCCTGCATCCGGCCTTGCGGGCTTCGATCCGATGGCCGCAGGGCCTGCCTCGACCGCAGCACAGCCGGCCGATCCGACCGCCGTGCAGAATGGACAAGACCAGAAAGAGGCGTTCCTGAAAGCCGGTTCCACGGAAACCCGTAATTCCGGGAACCTGAAAATGCCAGCCTCACCGTATCAAGTGATGGCCGGAACGGTGATCGCTGGTGCGCTGGTCACGGGCATCAAGTCCGATCTGCCGGGCGACGTGATCGCCACGGTGACGGAGCCGGTCTATGACACGGCCACCGGCAAGTTTCTGCTGATCCCGCAGGGGTCACGCATCCTCGGCCGCTACAACAGCCAGGTGAGCTACGGGCAAAGCCGCGTGCAAGTGGTGTGGAACCGGATCATCCTGCCCGACACGTCCTCGCTAACACTGGACAACCTGGCCGGTGCCGATCCGGCCGGTTACGCCGGTCTGGAGGATGGCGTCGATTGGCACTGGGATCGCATCTTCGCCGGCGCTGCGCTGACGACGCTGCTGGGTGTCGGTGCCGAACTGGCCGCGCCGGAGAACCGCCAGAACGGTGATCGCGTCATTAACGCCGGGCGCAACAGCTTACAGGACAGCGTGAACCAGGTCGGCCAAGAGATGACCCGGCGCAACCTCAACATTCAGCCTACGTTGACAGAACAGCCGGGGTTGCCGGTACGCATCATCGTCAATCGGGATCTGGTGCTGCGGCCCTATCAGCCGCTGTTCTTCAATCGGGGGACTTCACGATGAGCACCACGCGCAAGCTGCGGCTGGGGCCGCTGCCAAAATCTGAGACGATCAAATTGACCATAGCGCTTTCCACTGATTTGAAGAACATGCTGGATCAGTATGCGACGCTACACTCCAAGACCTACGGTGAATCGGTCGATAGCACAACGCTGATACCCCATATGCTTGAGGCCTTTATGGTTCGCGACCGGGAATTCAGAAAGCATCTGGCTGACGATAAACCGGTAGCGCGTCCCCTCATTGGCCCCCACCCTCCCGCTTGATCTGGACCTTAGCGGCGGTTCCTGCGTCGCGACGCTTTTGCCAACTTCGCTTTACGCTTTTTGCTTCTGTCATTCTGATTCGCGCCGGCCTTTGGCCGTATAGCCGGCGCGGAATGATACTCCGTGGCGTATCCCTCCATCATCACCACCCCATCACCAAGGATGCCTAGTTCCCGCTGGAATCGCTCTGCTTCAGCCCTTTCCTCGGGCGAGTATTCGTCACAAGTAAAGACGATGACGTCCTCCGACGACATTTCGTAGTCCTTGGCAGGATGGTCCAACCCCAGCCCGATGAAGGTATCTGACTGCGGAAAACGTAACTTTGCGCAGCGACAGTACGCGTGAAGCATCGCCACACGGTGTCTTCGGTAATCTGCATCGGTCTCGCTCGGCAATCGAGGCGTGACCAGAAAGATGTAGACCAAATCGGACTGCTCCCGCGTCGAGAAGATACGCGCGCGTCGTTTTCCTGGCTCTTCTGCGGCTGCGCCAAGCATGTCCACCAGCGATTCAGTAAGTAGGTGCCTTCTGAAGCGGGATTCGGCCGCCATTAGACGCAACGCTTGCTCTGTCTCGTGATTTGGCTGTTCGATAGCCGGATGAATTAACTTTGGATCGCCTAAGCGGATCAGTTTTTCGATCAAATCGTCCCAAGCTCTACTACGCTCATCTTGAATACGCTTCGCCCGATACTCGGGTCTCCGTATGAGGCCCGGATAATGCGAATCGTCAAAAATCATTAGGTCTGGCTTATCAAGACCGAGAGTGTCTGGTAGAAATGGGTGCCTGCTGTCGTCACCGTTGGATATGTAGGCGGCAATCAACTGTTCTTCCCCAGCCGCTACCACCACAGTCTCCGGCTGACTCAGGAAGTCCTCGCGTGCCTTGAGATAAGCCAGAAAGTCTGTGATGGTACTCATCTCGTCCATCATGACTTCAAGGGAAAACTCATCCAGAACGTGCACAAAATGTTTGGAACGGTCGAGCACTCCTACCGTGAACGGGTTTTTTTCATGGACTCTACCCTCGATCTCGGTATTAATTTGTAGTGTCCCAAAACTACCCGGAAACGCCACAAGACAGGCCTCGCGACTGCCACGCGTCACCGCAATCAAGTGATAACGAGCTTGTTCAGCGGAGGGCAGCATGACAGGCAACGAGCGGGTACACGCCGCATCCAGGAATAGACGTTCAGGAAATCGCCGCAGCCAATTCATCGCTCCGTATAGCTGCTTTGCCGATTCACTCACAGCGCGCTTGAACCAACGTGGCCACGCAGTATCAAGCGGCCTGTCGTTCTGGAAGTGGATGTGCTTGTCGGAGAAAATAATCACGTCATTGCCGAAAACCACCAGCACGTCGGCAAATTCCTTAGCACTCCCCTTCCCTTCCCGCATGTCTTGCGCGGTGTGAAGGTTGGCATAGGCCCAGAGGCTCAAGAACGACTTGCGGCATAGACGCATGAGCAGGCGTTCCGATTCATTGACGCCTTCTGCGCTCGATAAATCGAATATCCCGGCGAAATTTGGGGTCGCGCTTTCCTCCGCATTTCGTGTGGAACAGCTCACCATGAATGCATCCATTGAATTGCGCTGACACGCGTCAGAGTACGCCGCAACAGGTTGCCGAACATTGCTTCGATAGTCAGCATATGTCTTTGAAACATCGTCACGCCTTACCCCCATATTCCCCTGGAGTTCACTATGAATCACGGCTCACTCCAACGAACAACCAAAGAGTCCAAGCCTCGCCAAGAAAATTATCGCTCGAAGAATGACAACTTACTGCATCTTCAGGGCAAGAGCCCGCCCTCATGCCTACGCACCATCCGACGTACCGAGCTACGTCAACTGGTGCCGCTTGCCGACACGACGATTTACGACATGGAGAAACGCGGCGAATTTCCGCGGCGCTTCAATCTGACTCCACGCTGCGTGGTGTGGGATTTGGCCGAAGTGGAAGCATGGTTGGCCGAACGCCGACTTGCCTCGGAACAAGCACAGATCAAACGTGCGCCGTCTCCCGACGTGCGCCAGCGAAAAACTCGCCCCGTCAAATCGCCTGTGTCGTCATGACTGGCATCGAGGGCGGTAGCAGCGTCGGCGTGTGAGGCTTACCCGCGACCCAAGCATCGATCATGTCAGCCCACTCCTGAAGCATGTGACGCCGCTGCTCGGCATACTCAGCTTTGTTGTAGATGCCGCGCGAGGAGCGGGCGTCTTCATGAGCCAGACACTTCTCGATCCAGTCGCTGTTGAAGCCCAATTCATTGAGGATCGTCGAACCGGTGCGCCGGAGGTCATGCACTGTAAAGGGATCAAGAGCCAGTCCGTTGGTCTTGCCCCGTTCGGCAATCAACTGGGTGACTCGGTTGAGCGTGGCATTGGACATGCACTTGTCTGCGTCGTAGCGCGATGGAATCAGGTAACGCGACCCGCCGGCACAGGTGCGCAAAGCCACCATGATGTCGAGGGCTTGCTGCGAGAGATAAATATTGTGCGGCTTGGATGTCTTCATGCGCTCCTTTGGAATGCTCCAGACAGCCTTCTCAAAATCCACTTCATCCCACGTCGCATGGATCAGTTCGCCTTTGCGCACCAACGTCAGCAGTATCAGGCGCAGACCAAGTTTGATCGTCGGATAGGAGGCAACGTGCTCCATCTGCGAGAGCATGATTCGAATCTCGCTGGGTGAGAGTGCGCGATCCTTCGGCACGAAGGTGGCTATCGACGACGGCCCAACATCATCCGCAGGGTTGCCCACTTTCTCGCCATGCAGGATGGCAAAGCCATAGACTTGTTTGACGATGTCGCGCACGTGAACAGCGGTAGCCGGTGCGCCCCGTGCCTTGACCTTGTTACATAGGTCACGCAGATCGTTTGCGGTGATTTCGGTCAGAAGCCGATTCTGAAAAACGGGGAGGATGTCGCGATCCAAGATGCTCTGACGCATCGAACGCGTACTGTCGGCCATACGCGCCTCCTCCGCCCACCTGACGGTAAATTCTCCGAAGGTTTTTGCTTCAGCTACGCGACGCTTCTGTCGCTGCTTCTCCTGCGAGGGAGACGCCCCCTCGGAAACCGCACGGCGGGCCTCGATGCAACGTTCCCGCGCCTTGGCCAGGGAAATGCCACTTGGCCCGTAGCGCCCGATTGTGAGCGTTTCCCGTCGACCGTTGAGCCGGTAGTCGTAGCGAAAGGTGATGGTTCCGGCCGGGGAAACAGTGACGTACATGCCGTCCCGGTCGGCCACCTTGTACATGGCTTCCTGAGGCTTGAGGTTCTTCAGCGCGGTATCGGTAAGCATGGCGTTCTCCTGTACGGGAACGTTTTTACCGTCACCCGCGATTCAGACTACACACCCGCTTGAAACCCGCATGAAATCTAGCGTTTCGCCAGAATTTTTACCGTCACACGTCAAAAACGGGCTGACGGTAAAAATTGTAGTACATCAGGAGGCCTTCTGGCTACCGTCGGATTTACCGTCATCTTGATCTGCATACCAGCGATAGATGACGATAGCTATCGATATGTTTTATATTTATTTTCAACAAGTTACACGCGCATATCAATAGATGCCAATAGACCACGAAGGCATAGAAATCATTCCCACTCGATGGTTGCCGGCGGTTTGCCGGAGACGTCGTACACCACCCGGTTCAGCCCGCGCACTTCGTTGATGATCCGGTTCGACACCCGGCCGAGGAGTTCATACGGCAGGTGCGCCCAGTGGGCGGTCATGAAGTCGCTGGTGACGACGGCGCGCAACGCGACGACGTTCTCGTAGGTGCGGCCGTCACCCATCACGCCAACGCTCTTGACCGGCAGGAAGACGGCGAAGGCCTGGCTGGTCAGGTCATACCAGGTCTTGCCGATGTCGGCCTCGGTACAGGCACCAGCAGCGACATCGCGCTCGCCTGCTACGGTCGACCGCAGTTCGTCGATAAAAATGGCGTCGGCGCGTTGCAGCAGGTGGGCTGCCTTCTGCGTGACTTCGCCGAGGATGCGCACGCCCAGACCCGGACCCGGGAACGGATGACGATAGACCATTTCACGCGGCAGGCCGAGCGCCACGCCGAGTTCGCGGACCTCGTCCTTGAACAGTTCGCGCAACGGTTCGAGCAGCTTGAGGTGCATGTCTTCCGGCAAGCCACCGACGTTGTGGTGGCTCTTGATGGTGTGGGCGCCCTTCTTGCCCTTGCCGGCCGATTCGATCACGTCCGGGTAGATGGTGCCCTGGGCCAGCCACTTGGCCGACACCAGCTTCTTCGATTCGGCCTGGAAGACTTCGACGAATTCCTTGCCGATGATCTTGCGCTTCTGCTCCGGGTCGGAGACGCCGGCCAGCTTGCCCATGAAGTCGTCGACCGCATCGACGCGGATGACCTTGACGCCGAGGTTGCGCGCGAACATGTCCATGACCATGTCGCCTTCGTTCAGGCGCAAGAGCCCGTGATCGACGAAGACGCAGGTCAGCTGGTCGCCGATGGCGCGGTGAATGAGCGCCGCCGCTACCGAGGAATCGACGCCGCCGGAGAGACCGAGGATGACGTCGTCGCTGCCAACCTGGGCGCGGATCGCCTCGACGGCTTCAGCGATATAGTCGCCCATCACCCAGTCGGTACCACAGCCGCAGATGCCATGCACGAAGCGCTCGAGGATGGCCCGGCCTTGCAGCGTGTGGGTGACTTCCGGGTGGAACTGGACGGCGTAGAAACCACGGTCTTCGTCGGCCATTGCCGCGATCGGGCATGACGGCGTCGACGCCATGGTCTTGAAGCCGGGCGGCAGTTCCATCACCGAATCGCCGTGGCTCATCCACACCTTGAGCATGCCGTGGCCTTCGGTCGTGGTGAAGTCGGCGATGTCCTTCAACAGCGCCGTATGGCCGTGCGCACGCACTTCCGAGTAACCGAACTCGCGCGCCTTGCCGGCCGCTTCGGCAGTCATTACCTGGCCGCCCAGTTGCTGGGCCATGGTCTGCATGCCGTAGCAAATGCCGAGCACCGGGATGCCCAGTTCGAAAACGATCTTCGGCGCCCGTGGCGTATCGCCCTCGGTGACCGAACTCGGGCCACCCGAAAGGATGATGCCTTTGGCGCCGTAGTTGCGGATGAACTCGTCGGAAACGTCGTAGGGATGGATCTCGCAGAAGACCTTGGCTTCGCGCACGCGGCGGGCGATCAGCTGGGTGACCTGGGAACCGAAATCGAGGATGAGGATTTTCTGGTGGGACATGTTCACAACCTTGAATGAAAAAGGCGGCTGAATTAGCCGCCCTTCTGGACACTGGAACGATCAGTCGAGGTGATAGTTCGGCGCTTCCTTGGTGATCTGCACGTCGTGCACGTGCGACTCGCGGATGCCGGCCGAAGTGATTTCGACGAAGCAGGCCTTCTCGTGCATGTCGGCGATGGTCGGCGTGCCCAGATAGCCCATCGACGAGCGCAGACCGCCCATCAACTGGTGGATCACGGCGAGCACCGAGCCCTTGTACGGGACGCGGCCTTCGATCCCTTCCGGGACGAACTTGTCGACGTTGGCGGTGGCTTCCTGGAAATAGCGGTCGCTGGAGCCGGCCTGCATCGCGCCGAGCGAACCCATGCCGCGGTAGGACTTGTACGAGCGACCCTGGAACAGCTCGACCTCGCCCGGGGCTTCCTCGGTGCCGGCAAACAGGCCGCCGAGCATGACGGTGTCGGCACCGGCGGCGATCGCCTTGGCAATGTCGCCGGAGTAGCGGATGCCGCCGTCGGCGATCATCGGCACACCGGTGCCCTTGAGCGCTTCGGAAACGTTCTGGATGGCGGTGATCTGCGGCACGCCGACACCGGCGACGATACGCGTGGTGCAGATCGAGCCGGGGCCGATACCGACCTTGACGCCATCGGCGCCGGCATCGACCAGCGCCAATGCGGCGTCGGCGGTGGCGATGTTGCCGCCGATGACCTGGATCTGCGGGTAGTTTTTCTTGACCCATTTGACGCGATCAAGCACGCCCTGCGAGTGACCGTGGGCGGTATCGACGACCACCACATCAACGCCGGCTTCAGCCAGCAGCTCGACGCGCTCTTCCGTCCCGGCACCGACACCGACTGCAGCACCGGCGCGCAGACGACCGCTGGCATCCTTGTTGGCAAGCGGGTGTTCGGTGGACTTGAGGATGTCCTTGACGGTGATCAGGCCGCGCAGTTCAAAGGCATCATTGACCACCAGCACGCGCTCGAGGCGGTGCGTGCGGATCAGTTCCTTGGCTTCCTCGACGCCAGCGTCCTCGCCGACCGTGACCAGGCGCTTGCGCGGCGTCATGATCGACTTCACCGGCTGGTCGAGATTGGTCTCGAAACGCAGGTCGCGGTTGGTGACGATGCCGACCACCTTGCCCGACTTGTCGAGTACCGGCAGACCGGAAATCTTGTGCTGGCGGGTGATTTCGAGCACGTCACGCACGGTCATGTTCGGTGTCACGGTAATCGGGTCGCGCAGGATGCCCGACTCGAAACGCTTGACCTTGGCCACTTCGGCGGCCTGGGCACGGGACGAGAGATTCTTGTGAATGATGCCGATGCCGCCTTCCTGGGCCATGGCGATGGCCAGCCGGCCTTCAGTCACGGTATCCATGGCAGCCGACAGCAGCGGCAGGTTCAGGGTGATGTCGCGGGTCAGGCGCGTGGCGAGGCTGACATCGCGGGGGAGAACTTGAGAATGCGCGGGGACGAGCAGGACGTCGTCGAAAGTCAGGGCTTTTTGCAGAAGTCGCATGGCCTTTAATCCAAGGTCACAAAATCGTATTATACAGAAATCCTCTGCAAACCCCGATGACCGGACCATGAAGAAATCGCTGATTGTTGCCCTGGCACTGGCTTCGAGTGTCAGCCTGATGACCGCGCAAGCCCAGACTTACCAGTGGAAGGACGCCAATGGCAAGACGGTGATCTCCGACACGCCGCCACCGGCGAGTGTGCGCGACACCCGCTCGCTTGGTGTGCGTCAGCCGAATGCAGTTACCGGCACCACAGAACCTGAAAAGATAGGCAATGGTGAGGCGCCAGCCAAAGCCGCTCCCCAGACAGCAGCCGAACAAGACGTCGAGTTTCGCAAGCGCCAGCAAGAGGCCAGGGAGAAAGCCGAAAAAGCCGAGAAAGAAGCTGCTGCGCTCAAGGAAAAACGAGATACCTGCGAGCGGGCACGCAACAACTACCGCATGCTGCAATCGGATACGCCGGTCAGTCAGGCCGCCAAAGATGGCAGCGTTTCGGTCATGAGCCCGACCCAACGCCGCCAGGAGCTTGAACGCACCCGCCGCATCATGCAGGACGCCTGCAAGTAAATCTCAGGCGTCGGCGTCGCCGGCACCCTTTTTCATGACTTTGCCTTCGGCTGCCCGCTGCTTGCGCACCTCCTTGGGGTCGGCGATCAGCGGGCGATAGATTTCCACACGATCGAAGTCACGCAAGGCCGCGTCGAGTTTGGACAACTTGTTCCAGATGCCGAACTTGTTCTTCGCCAGATCGATTTCCGGATACTTCTCCAGCAGACCGGACGCAGCCACCGCCTGCTGCAGCGCACTGCCGGCGGGCAGGCGCAAACGGACAACCTCCTGCTTGCTGGGCAGCGGGTAACAGACTTCAACGTTGATCATTTCATCCGCCATGCTTGGCTCCATAGACCTGCGCGGCGCGGCGCACGAAGGCATCGACAAAGGTGTTGGCAATATGGCTGAACACCGGACCGATGATCTTCTCGAACAATTTGCTGGAAAACTCGTAATGCAGCCTGAACTCGATCTTGCAGGCATTTTCAGCCAAAGGGCGGAAATGCCAGGCCCCTTCTAGATGTCGGAACGGACCATCGACCAGACGGATTTTCATCAGGGTCGGGAATTCCTTGTCGTTCTCGGTGGTGAAACTCGACTTCACTGCGTGGTAATTGATGTGCAGCGTCGCCACGGTTTTCGTGTCGTCGCGCAATTTGAGCTCGGTGCGACTGCACCACGGCAGAAAAGCCGGATAGTCCTCGCAACGATCCACCAACTCAAACATCTGCTGCGCAGAATGTTCGATCAAGACTGTTTTTTCGACCAGGGCCATGCGGCGGCAGCGTTCCTGTAATCCTGTAGAATCGCGGATTTTAATGGATCGCGTGGCGGCATGAGCATTACGGTCAACAAAAAAGCCTTTCACGATTACTTCGTTGAAGAGAAGTATGAGGCGGGCATGGTCCTTGAGGGTTGGGAAGTCAAGGCGATTCGTGCTGGCCGCATGAACATCAAGGAATCCTACGTCATCATCCGCCATGGCGAGTTGTTCCTGATCGGCATGCACATCAGCCCGCTGTCGACGGCATCGACCCACAACCACCACGACCCGGTACGTACCCGGAAGTTGCTGCTGCACGCGCGCGAGATCGGCAAGCTGATCGGCAAGGTCGAGCGTGCCGGCTATGCGCTGGTCCCGCTCGACCTGCATTTCGTGCGCGGCCGGATCAAGCTCGAAATCGGCCTGGCCAAGGGCAAGAAGCAATACGACAAACGCGCCGACCAGCAGGAAAAGGAAGGCAAGCGTGAAGCTCAACGGGCAATGAAGGAAAAGCTGCGCTGACATGAGCATGGACGCCCTGCTCTACTGGGTCGGCATGTCCGCCGTGGCAGTTAACGCGCTGACCGGTGTGCTCGATGCCAGCCGCAAGCAGATGGACCTGATTGGCGCATTGCTGGTTGCCGTGGCTACGGCGCTGGGCGGCGGCACGGTCCGCGACCTGCTGCTCGATCGCAATGTTTTCTGGGTTGCCGACCAGGCCTATCTGATGGCTGCCCTGGCCACCGGCATGATCGCTTTTTTCGTGGTCCGCCGCGTCAACGTGCCGCACCAGTTGTTCCAGATTCCCGACGCCATCGGACTGGCCTTGTTCACGATCATCGGCACCCAGATTGCGTTGCAATGGCACGTACCCTGGCTGGCCGCCAGCCTGATGGGCGTGATCACCGGCGTGGTCGGCGGCGTGCTCCGCGACATTCTGTGCAATGACGTCCCCAGCATTTTCCTCAAAGGGGAACTGTATGCAACGGCAGCCTGGGTTGGCGCACTTTCGCTGATTGCCATGCAGGAACTCGGACTGCCGGCGGTCAACGCAGCCTGGGCGGCGATGGGCATCGTCTTTCTGCTACGCCTGCTGTCCCTGCGTTTGGGCATAACCATGCCGGTGCTTGGCGCCCCAAGGTAAAACCCCAGTGGCTGGCACAAGGCGTCGGTTTTGGCATATGCTGTCCGCACGATGAATACCGTGCGAATAGTTTTAGTAGACGACCACTTGCTGGTCCGCGCAGGCATTCGGGCATTGCTCGAATCGCTCCCCGGCTATCAGGTGATTGCCGAATGCGCCGATGGCCGGCAGGCCGTAGACGACATCGAACGCACCCGCCCTGACGTCGTGCTGCTGGACATCGCCATGCCAGGCCTTTCGGGCATCGAAGTGGCTCGCCTGGTTCGCCGCAGCAATTCGGATGTGCGCATCCTGATCCTGTCGAGCATCGATCGGCGGGAGGTTGTCGACCAGGCTTTCGAGGCTGGCGCGAACGGCTATCTGCTCAAGGATTTCATTCTCGACGAGTTGCAACAGGCTTTGCTGGCAGTGATGGAGCAACGCCCCTTCCTGTCGTCAAAAATCAACGAGCGAGCCGTTACCGATCCGGGTTCGCCTTGCGAAGGACTCACCCCGCGCCAGACCGAGATTCTGCGTCTGGTCGCCAATGGGCACACCACCAAGGAAATTGCTCGCGATCTCGGCATCAGCCCGAAGACCGTCGAATTTCATCGGGCGAGGCTGATGCAGCGGATCGGCGTCCACGATGTGACCGGACTGACTCGTTTCGCCGTTCAGAACGGCCTGCTCAACTAAGGTCCGAAGCCGGACTTTCTTCCTGATAGCGCTTCAGCTCATCGTGTACATCGGTGAGCGCGTTGCGCAGCGCGGCACTGCGCGCCAGCCAGTTGATACCTGCCCCATCCTGGCGGTGACAATGCAGGACGTATTCAAGCTCACGCGCCAGCGCTACGGCACGGTGCGCCGAAAACAGCACACAGCTGCCGCGGATGTCGTGAACGACATCCTGCATCGCGGAAATATCATTATCCGTTGCCGCTTGTTCAAGCCGGGCAAGCAGTTGCGGATGATTTTCGAGGAATAGCTGAACCAAGCGATTGGCAGCTGCCCGATTACGACCAAGATTGACCAACAGGTAATCGAGATTGCAGATTGGCCCGCCGTTGTTTGCGTCGATGGAATTCGACATGGACGAACACCTTCTTCTTCTTTGTGTTGTTCGTCATAGCTTAAAAACAAAGGCATGCCGGGGGAACCGGGTATTACCCTAGGGGCTGTTAATTTTATTGATTTACCCGGTTCAGAAGGCGGCGGGCAAACAGCAGATCTTCCCAGGCCTTGGCCTTGTCCGGCAGATTGCGCAGCAGGTAAGCCGGGTGGTAGGTCACCGCCACAGGGATGCCCTTGTAGTCGAAAGTCTGGCCGCGCATGGCGCCGAGCGCCCGGTCATCGCCCAGTACCGAATGTACGGCCGCCTTGCCGAGCAGCACGATCACCCGCGGTTTGAGCAACTCGATCTGGCGTTCCAGCCAGGGGCGGCAGGCTGCCATTTCGGCGGCCTCCGGCGTGCGGTTGTTGGGCGGCCGGCACTTCACGGCATTGGCGATATACACCTTTTCACCGCGAGCCAGATCGATCGCCGCCAGCATGGCATCAAGCAGCTTGCCGGCTTGCCCGACGAAGGGTTCTCCACGCATGTCCTCTTCCGCACCCGGCCCCTCGCCGATGAACAGCCAGTCTGGATTGCGGTCTCCCACCCCGGGAACTACCTGCTTGCGTTGCTGACACAGGCCGCAGTTGCGGCATTCACGGATCGCCGCGTCCAATGCCGGCCAGTCCATCGTCGCGGTGACGGCAGTTGATGGCGATGCCGACTCGGGGACTTGCTCCACAGCCGGTACATCTGCCGCGACCACCGGTAGCGGCTCGGGCGCCGATGCCGGCGGCGCATCCCGCAGCACCCACAGGGGCGAGATGCCCATTTCGACCAGCATCTGTTCCCGGCTCAGGCTCATGCCAGCTCCTTTTCGAAAACCAGCGCATCCTCGCGACCGATGGTTGCCGGATAATATTCCCGACGAACTCCCAGCTGCTGGAAGCCAAAATGGCGATAGAGTTCGACCGCGCGTGCGTTGCTCGGCCTGACTTCAAGGAACATCCGGTGCGTACCGGCCATGCGGGCGGCGTCCATGGCATTGCGCAGCAAACGCGCACCGTAGCCCTGCCCCTGATATTTCCCGGCGACGCCGATGTTCAGCAGATGCGCTTCGTCGAGCACGCGCATCACCACCGAAAACCCGATCAGTTCGCCGCCCAGACGCGCCACCCAGGCGCTGTAGCCGGCATGCAGGGAGTCGGCAAAATTACCCCGGGTCCAGGGGAAAGCCTGTAACGAGGCTTCCAGCGCAGCCACTGCGTCGAGATCGGACTCGGCCATCGGAAAATACTCGACAGTCAGCAAGGGTAGCGGGTGATTCACGCGCGCCCGCCTTCGCTCAAACGTTCGCTGATCGTCTTGGCCACCTTGTCGCGAATGTACAGTGGCGCCGCCAGCGCCGGATCGATGCCCTCGCCGGCCGCAAATTTCAATGCGCCCAGACGGGCCAGCCACGTAGCCTCGGGCAGGATGGCCGGCATCAAGACCCGTCCGGCAGTGCCCAGGCGCTCAGCCAGCGCCGGATAGGCCGTCAGCGCATTGCCGCAGGCCAGCCAGTCGGCGGATGGCAGATCGACATTGTCCGGTGCCGTTACCCGGATCTCGCCTTGCAGAACCATGGCGTCGCCCTGGCGCTGATAGCTGGCGCTGTAAACTTCGCCCATGCGGGCATCGAGCAATGAAAGCACCCGTGCCGCACCCGTGGCGGCGGCCATGGCCTCCAGACTGACCACCGGCAACAGCGGCAAGTCGGCGGCGACTGCCAGTCCCTGGGCCGCACCACAGGCCACGCGCAAGCCGGTAAAGGCGCCGGGGCCGGTATCGAAGGCAATCGCATCAAGCTGGCCGATGGCCATACCGCTTTCGGCCAGCAACTCGCGCACCAGCGGCAACAGCGTTTCCGAATGCGAGCGTCCGGGCGGACAAATGCGTTCGATCACCGCGCCGTCGTGCCACAAGGCGCAGGAGCCGGATTCGGTGGAGGTTTCCAGGGCGAGTATCTGCATGGGGCGACATTCTACCGGAGAGCCCCAAGGCAGCGGTATCAGTCGTCCTTGCGCGGGCGACGCTTGTCCCGGCGATCGTCGCGGTCGTGCTGCTCGCGCATTTCCTCGCGCAAGCGGCGACGCTCCTCGGGCGGCAAGTCGCGCCAGTTTGCCGGACGCGCATCGTCAGGACGTTGTGGGCCGGTGTTTTCGCGATGCCAGTGCTCACGCATCTGCTGGCGTATTTCCCGTTTTTCCTCGGGCGGCAACTCGCGCCGCGGCGGCTCGGCCAGAGCCGGCGCGACTGCGGTCGCCATCAGCGAGAGAATCAGGATCAGTGAGCGGGACTTCATGGTGCGGCGTATTCTATCCTTTTCGGAGCGCTCTCATTGTCCATCCGCCTTCGGCATCGCTGCGTGGCAAGTTGTAATCGAATGTTTCCCGGCGCGGCTTGTCGATATCCTTTGTTACCATTTGCTGCATTCCATTTTCCGCCAGGCGCTATCCTTCGAGCATGAACGAAAACAACCAACACCTCCTGGTCGTCGACGACGACGCCCGCCTGCGTGATCTGCTCACCCGTTATCTCGGCGAACAGGGTTTTGTCGTCAAGGCGGTCGGCGACGGTCAGCAAATGGACAAGGCACGCAGCCGCGAGCATTACCACCTGATCGTCCTTGATTTGATGATGCCGGGCGAAGACGGTTTGTCGATCTGCCGCCGTCTGCGCGGCCAGGGTGACCGTACGCCGATCATCATGCTGACGGCCAAGGGCGACGAAGTGGACCGCATTGTCGGCCTGGAAATGGGCGCCGACGACTATCTGCCCAAGCCCTTCAATCCGCGCGAACTGCTAGCCCGCGTGCACGCTGTCCTGCGCCGCCAGGGCAACATGCCGCCCGGCGCGCCTGAGGAAACCCCGGAAAGCATCCGCTTCGGCAATATCGAAGTCGATTTTTCCGCCCGCACCCTGAAGCGTGGCGACGAACTGCTGCCGCTGACCACCGGCGAATTTGCCGTGCTCAAGGTGCTGTTGCAGAACCCGCGCCAGCCGCTGTCGCGCGACAAGCTGATGACCCTGGCCCGGGGCCGTGAGCAAGGCCCTTTCGACCGTGCCATCGACGTCCAGGTCAGCCGCCTGCGCAAGCTGATCGAGAAGGACCCGTCGCAGCCGCGCTACCTGCAGACCGTGTGGGGCTTCGGCTACGTCTTCATGCCTGACGGCGCCGCCAAGGAAAGCTGATGCCGCGCTCGCTGCTGGCGCGCACCTTCCTGTTGCTGGCCCTGCTGGTACTGAGCAGCACGGCGGGCTGGCTGGCGCTGTTCAGCCATATCGATGTCGAACCGCGCGCCCGCGAATCCGCCAACATGGCCGCGTCGGCAGTCAATCTGATCCGCGCCTCGCTGTTTGCCGCGGCACCGGACAAACGCCCCGGGCTATTCGCCGAGTTCTCGTCGCGTGAAGGCATCCGCCTGCTGCCGGCCGAACCCCAGGATCGCATCCTGCCGATGCCGGATTCGCGCTTTCACCAGTTGATGCGCGATGCGGTCATTGCCCGGCTCGGACCGGCGACGCGGATTGCCGCGGAGGTTAACGACGAACCGGGCTTCTGGATCAGTTTCCGGCTCGACGAGCGCGACGAGGACGAATTCTGGCTGGTCCTGCCGCGCGAACGGGTCAGCCGGAGTTTCGCCACCCGCTGGCTGAGCTGGGCAGCGCTGGCGGTGGCACTGGCGCTACTGGTGGCCTGGCTGATCGCTTCACGGATTACCCGGCCGCTGAAGGCCATGGCCCGTTCGGCACAGGCCGTTGGCCGCGGCCAGACGCCGTCGCCCCTGCCCGAGGATGGGGCCGAGGAAATGCGGGCGCTGGCATCGGCCTTCAACACCATGGCCAGCGACCTCGCCCGTCATGAAAAGGATCGTTCGGAAGTGCTGGCCGGTATTTCGCACGACCTGCGCACCCCGCTGACCCGGCTACGCCTGGAAGCCGAAATGAGCGTCGCCGACGAGAATGCCCGCCAAGGCATCGTTGCCGATATCGAGCAGATGGAAGCCGTCATCTCACAGTTCATGGACTACGCCCGTACCGAGTCCGGTGAGGCGCCGGAGACGACCGATCTGGCGGCTTTGCTCGCGGCCATCGGCGAGCGTCAGGCCGCCATCGGGCGGCCGTTGGCACTCGACCTTGATGGGATAACGAGTGCGCGTATCCGGCCCAAGGCAGTCAGCCGGGCGGTCATCAACTTGATCGACAACGCCTGGAAATATGGTGGCGGTGCCGTCAGCCTGAGGGCTGAGGTGGTCGGACGGGAAGTACACCTGGAAATCGCCGACCGTGGGCCAGGCATTCCGGAAAGCGAGATGGAACGCCTCAAGCGCCCCTTCACCCGCCTGGAAGTCGCGCGTACAGATGTCACCGGCACCGGCCTCGGACTAGCCATCGTCGAGCGCATCGCCCGCCTGCATGGCGGACGACTGGAATTGCTGACCAACCCCGGCGGCGGCCTGGTCGCCCGCCTGGTGTTGGGGGATCAGCCGCGCAGCTGACCCCGGACCACCAGAACAACAGCCTGCGCCTCGATCGCTTCCTCGCGCCCGAGATAGCCGAGCTTCTCGTTGGTCTTGCCCTTGATATTGACGCAGTCGGCGGCGATGCCGAGATCGGCGGCGACGTTGGCGACCATGGCCGGCGCGTGCGGCGCGAGTTTCGGCTTCTGGGCGATCAGTGTGGCGTCGACATTGACCGGTTGCCAGCCCTTTTCAGCCAATAGTGCAACGGCAGCGCGCAGCAGCACGCGGCTGTCGGCGCCGGCGTAGCGCGGGTCGGTATCCGGAAAATGGCGGCCGATGTCGCCGAGCGCGACAGCACCGAGCAGCGCGTCGGTGATCGCATGCAGCAGCGCATCGGCGTCAGAATGCCCGAGCAGCCCGGTCGGATGGTCGATCTCGACGCCACCGAGGATCAGCTTGCGGCCTTCGACCAGTTTGTGGACGTCGTAGCCCTGCCCGACTCGGATATTCATTTGCGCCCTCTCAGGATCATCGCGGCCAGCGCCAGGTCGGCCGGAAAAGTGACTTTCAGGTTGGTCGAATCGCCGCGTACCAGTTTCGGTTTCAGCCCCAGCGCCTCGATGGCGCCGGCTTCGTCGGTGACGGCATTGTGCTTTTCCAGCGCCTCGACCAGGCGGCCGTAGCGGAACATCTGCGGCGTCTGCGCCTGCCACAGTCCGTCGCGCGGCTCGGTGGCGGTCACGCGTTGTTGATCGTCCGCACGTTTCAAGGTATCGGCGACCGGCACGGCGAGGATGCCGCCGACCGGGTCATCGGCCAGTTCGTCGCACAGCGCGTCGAGCATCTGCCGACTGAGACAGGGGCGCGCCGCGTCGTGAACCAGAATCCAGTCATCGTCGGCCGCCGCCAGCGCTGCCGCCTGCAAGCCGTTGCCGACGCTCTCGGCACGGGTGGCGCCGCCGCAGCGCACGGTTTCCAGCTTGGCGCCGAGTTCGGACCAGTCGTAACGCGGCCACCAGGGGTCGTCCGGCGCCAGCACCACCCACACGCGCTCGATGGCGGGATGCGCGGTCAATGCCGCGAGCGTGTGGAAAATCAGCGGCCGACCGAGCAGGTCGAGGTACTGTTTCGGCTTCTCCGCGCCAAAGCGGGAACCGCTGCCGGCAGCGGGAACGATTGCGTAATGTCTGGGCATGGCTTAATTTTAACGAAGAACACGCAAAAGAGAGGAAAGGCATGAGTTTCGTCGCCCCAGAACTGGCCGCCCCGGTCGAAGCTTTCGCCACGGCGCTCGGTATCGGCCTGCTGATCGGCATGGAGCGCGAGCGGCGCCCGGACTCGGCGGCCGGCCTGCGCACTTTCTCGCTGGTCGCCATGCTCGGCTGCCTGTTCGCCATGCTCGGCGAAAAAAGCGGTAGCCCGTGGCTGCTGGCGGTCGGGCTGGTGGTGCTGGCGGCGTCTATGGTCGCCTCCAACTTTTCCACGCAACAGGAAGAACAGTATCGCGGCTTCACCTCGGAGGCGGCGATCATCGTCACCTACGGCCTGGGCGCCGCCGTCTGGCTGGGCTATGCGACGCTGGCGGTGATGCTGGCGATCACCACGACAGTGCTGCTCTACTTCAAGGCCGAACTGAAACAGTTCAGCGAGCGGACGACGCCGAAAGACCTCAATTCCATCCTGCAGTTCGCCGTGCTCTCGCTGGTCATTCTGCCCATCCTGCCCAACCAGAGCTTCGGCCCCTACGACGCGATCAACCCGCGCCAGGTCTGGTGGATGGTGGTGCTGATTTCCGGCCTGGCATTGGCCGGCTATCTCGCCTTGCGTATCATCGGTGCCCGCCACGGCGCCGCGCTGCTCGGTATTTTTGGCGGTCTGGCCTCGTCGACCGCAACGACCATGATGTTCTCCCGTCACGCCGCCGAACATGGCCATCTGGTACGCATGTCGGCGATCGTCATCCTGATCGCCAACGTCATGGTCATGATCCGGCTCGGCATCATTGCCAGCGTCGTCGCGCCCAGCCTGATCGGGCCGATCGCCATCGTCTTCGCCTGCGGCATCGTGCCCGGCGTGATCATGTCGCTGTACGGCTGGAAGATACTCAACGATGCCGGCGAACTGCCGATGCCGGAAGTCAAGAATCCGACCGAACTGAAGACCGCACTGTCGTTTGGTGCCATCTATGCCGTCGTGCTGCTCGCTGCCGCCTGGCTGCAGGATATCGCCGGCAACAGCGGCCTGTTCATCGTCGCCGTGATTTCCGGCCTGACCGACGCCGATGCCAGCGTGCTGTCGACGCTGCGCATGTTCAACCTGGAACGCGTGCTGCAGGCCGATGCGGTCATCGCCGTGACGCTGGCGCTGGTCGCCAACCTGATCTTCAAGATCGGGCTGGTCGTCAGCATCGGCGGCAAGACCCTGGCCCGCCACGCCCTGCCCGGCCTGCTGGCCATCGGCGGCGGTATGGGTGTCGGACTGTGGCTGGTTTGAGGCAGCCATGACACCGATCCGCCCGCCCGCTGTCGCCGGCATGTTCTACCCGGCCGACCCCGGCCAGTTGCAGGCAACAGTCGATCAACTGCTGGCCGCAGCCCCGGCACCCGCCATGCTGCAACCCAAGGCGCTGATCGTGCCGCATGCCGGCTATGTCTATTCCGGCCCGACCGCCGCCCGCGCCTACGCCGCGCTGGCGCCGTGGCGGGCGACGATTCGCCGCGTCGTGCTGCTCGGCCCGACGCATCGGGTTGCCGTGCGCGGTCTGGCCTTGCCCGATTGTGAAGCATTCGCCACACCGCTGGGCAAGGTGCGCCTGGATTCGGCGGCACGAACGCTGATCGAGCAACTGCCGCAGGTCGGCGTCAGCGCAGCGGCACACGCGCAGGAACATTCGCTGGAAGTGCACCTGCCCTTCCTGCAGCGCGCGCTCGACGATTTCGCCCTGCTGCCGCTGGCCGTCGGCAACGCCCCGCCGGAAGCCGTCGCCGAAGTGCTCGAACGCCTGTGGGGCGGCCCGGAAACCCTGATCGTCATCAGCTCCGACCTGTCGCATTTCCTGACTTATGCCGACGCGCAGCAGGTCGACCGCGACACCTGCAGCCAAATCCTTGATCTGGCCACCGACATCCGCCCGCAACAAGCCTGCGGTGCCTTCCCGGTCAACGGCCTGTTGCTCGCCGCGCAACGGCATGGCCTGCGCCCGAGCTTGCTCGATCTGTGCAATTCCGGCGACACCGCCGGCGACCGCCAGCGCGTCGTCGGCTACGCCGCCTTCATCTTCCATGAGGACGATCATGGATGAACTCGGCCAAAGCCTGCTGCAACTGGCGCGTCGGAGCATAAGCGAGGCACTGGGCGAAGCCGCGCCAGCAACGCCCGACCTGCCGGCATTGCACGAGCCCGGCGCCACCTTCGTCACCCTGACGCAAGCCGGCGAACTGCGCGGCTGCATCGGCAGCCTGGAAGCGCACCGGCCGCTGATCGATGACGTACGTGCCAACGCCCGTGCTGCCGCTTTCCGCGATCCGCGCTTCCCGCCGCTGACCCATGACGAACTGGCGCGCACACGGGTCGAGGTGTCCCTGCTGTCCCCGGCCGAGCCGCTGTTCGTCACCGACGAAGCCGACGCGCTGGCCCACCTGCGGCCACAGGTGGACGGCCTGATCCTGGCCGCTGGCGGACGCCGAGCCACCTTCCTGCCGCAAGTCTGGGAACAACTGCCGGAGCCGGCCGTTTTCCTCGCCCGCCTGAAGCAAAAGGCTGGCCTACCGGGGACTTACTGGTCGCCGGAACTCCGGTTATGGCGTTACACGGTGCAAAAATGGCAAGAATCCCCCCGTTGACCGCAACGAACCTGTATCCCGCCCGCTGGTGGCACCCCCTGGCCGACGGGCGCATCCAGTGCGACCTGTGTCCGCGCGACTGCCAGTTGCACGAAGGCCAGCGCGGCGCCTGCTTCGTCCGCCAGATGCAAGACGGAGCGATGCAACTGACCACCTACGGCCGCTCGTCCGGTTTCTGCATCGATCCGATCGAGAAGAAGCCGCTCAATCATTTTTACCCGGGCAGCAGCGTGCTGTCTTTCGGCACCGCCGGCTGCAACCTCGCCTGCAAGTTCTGCCAGAACTGGGACATCTCGCGCTCGAAGGACATGGATCGCCTGATGGACGAAGCCACCCCGGCGATGATCGCCGACGCCGCCAGGCGCCACGGTGCCGATGCCGTCGCCTATACCTACAACGACCCGGTGATCTTTGCCGAGTATGCCATCGACACCGCACTGGCCTGCCGTGAGCAAGGCATCCGCAATGTCGCCGTCACCGCCGGCTACATCCATGCCGAGCCGGCGCGCGAATTCTTCGCCGTCATGGACGCTGCCAACGTCGACCTCAAGGCCTTCACCGACGACTTCTACCGTAGTCTGTGCGGCGCCCGCCTGCAACCGGTGCTCGATACCCTGAGCTATCTGCACCACGACACCACTTGCTGGCTGGAAATCACGACGCTGCTGATTCCGGGCCGAAACGACAGCGCCGACGAGATCGCCGCGCTGTCCGCCTGGATTGCCCGCGAACTCGGCCCGGACGTGCCGCTGCATTTCACCGCCTTCCACCCCGACTGGAAACTCAGCGACATCCCGCCGACGCCGGCGGCAACGCTGACGCAGGCCCGGCGCATCGCTCGCGATGCCGGGCTGAACCATGTCTACACCGGCAATGTCCACGATAACGAGGGCGGCACGACTTACTGCCCCAGCTGTCACGCCGCCCTGATCGTCCGCGACTGGTACGAAATCCGGCGCTACGACCTCGATCCGCTGGGGCAATGTCCACACTGCCGGAGCCGCCTGGCCGGCCGCTTCGGCAGTCAGCTCGGGCATGACGGCAAGGCTTTCGGCGCCCGGCGCATTCCCGTTCGCCTGGCGCCATGAACCGACACCTGAACATCCAGACCTCGCACGGCACCCTGCTCGGCCATCTGGCCTTGCCGGAGCATCCGCGCAGCCTTGTCCTGCTGCCACGGATACAGCCGTTGGCGGTGGACGATCCGTTCGCCGGCAATCTGTTCAACCGTGGCCATGCCGTACTGACCATGGAAGTGATCAGCGAACGTGAACGCCATTTCGTCGATACGCCCCAGGACGTCTCGCGTCTGGCACGCCGGATAACCGACATCCTCGACCTGATCCGCCGCGATGGCGACATGCAGGAACTGCCGTTGGCGATTCACGCCAGTGGTGATGTCACTCCGGCGGCGATCCGGGTAGCCGCCCTGCGCGACACTCAGGTCAGCACCTTGAGTTGCCATGGTGGTCTGGTCGACCGGGCCGGCCTGCAGGCTCTGGAAATGCTGGTGGCGCCGCTGCTGATGCTGATCGATGACAACGACCCGGCGGCGCTCGCCTCATGGCAAAGAGCGCATCGCCATGTCGCCTGCCCATGCGCAATGCACGTGCTGCAAACCGGAGAGAATCAGGAAGAGCGCGTGTCGGGGTGGTTCGTCGAACACGCAAGGCGTCTGCCGGGGATTCCGGATTCGCTTACTTGACGCCGCTACCGGCCTGTTTCTTGTAGTGGGCAAACTGGGTCGCCCATTCGACGAAGGATATTTCCATCAAGGCGACTTGTCGGCGCTCGGCAGCGCGACGTTCAACCATGTTCCTGCCGGTGCGTTCGCGCCCGACACGACGTTCCAGACCTGCACGTTTTTCTTTGAACAAGGACATCAGAGTGACCCGGATTGAGCGCTTTCAAGGTATGAGGCCGCAATAATATAATGACATGGCCAATTTGCGCATCCCCAACTGTCACCAGGACACGACATTGTTCCGAAAATTCCGCATCCTGATTCTCCTGCTCGTGCTGACCACCGTCGGCCTTGCCGCCTGGCGCGCCACGAGCCGTCTCAGCGCCTGGGAACATACCGTCCATGTCGCGCTCTACCCGATCGCCGCCGACAACTCCCCGGCAACCACTGCGTATCTGAACACGCTGGAGAACGAAAGTTTCGCCGATATCGGCCAGTGGATCGCCCAGGAGAGTCAGCGCTACGGCAAGACCGTGCTGCAACCGGTGGTGGTCCGTGTCGCACCGCCGCTGCGCGAACAGCCGCCGCTGCCGGTCGAGCACGGCAGTGCGCTCGACAACATGCTGTGGAGCCTGAAACTGCGCTGGTGGGCCATGAACAACGACGCCATTGCCGGCCCGCAACCGCAGGTCCGCCTGTTCGTGCTCTACCACGACCCCGAGCGCAATGCGCAAGTGCCGCATTCGATCGGTCTGAGCAAAGGCCAACTCGGTTTGATTCACGCCTATGCCAGCCGACGCCAGCACCGCCAGAACAATGTCGTGATCGCCCACGAATTGCTTCACACCTTTGGCGCCACCGACAAATACGACCTGGCGAGTCTGCAGCCCATCCATCCGCACGGTTACGCCGAACCGGATAAAACGCCGCTGCTGCCGCAACGCAGCGCCGAGATCATGGGCGGGCGGATTCCGCTGACTGCCGAGCGCGCCGAAATACCGGCCAGCCTGCTGCACACCCTGATTGGCGAACAGACGGCACGCGAGATCGGGCTGCTCAAATAGCCATCGCCGGCAAGGCGGTCAACGGCAAGCAGCTATAATCGCAACCCCTGTCGTTGTCCCGTAGTCACGCCGTGTCCGCCACCCCGCTCCTGTTGTCCCTCCCCGCCCTGCCCAAGGCCGGCCAGCGCATCGACCTGCCGGCTCATGCCGGTTCCGCCGATGCCCTGACGCTGGCTGAACTGGCGGCCAGCAACCCGCAACGGACTTTCGCCGTGGTCACCGCCAGTGCTGCCGACGCCCAGCGCCTGCTCGAGGAAATCCCGTGGTTCGCGCCGCAGCTCAAGGTGCGCCTCCTGCCGGACTGGGAAACCCTGCCCTACGACCATTTCTCGCCGCACCAGGACCTCGTTTCCGAACGCCTGGCGACGCTGTGGGCTGCGCTGCAGGGCGAAGTGCAGATCCTGCTGGTGCCGGCGGCGACTGCGGTCAACCGGCTGGCGCCGCCGGAGTTCATGGCCGCCTACACCTTTGAATTCAAGAAGGGCCAGACGCTCGACGCCGAGAAGTTCCGCGCCCAGGTGACGCTGGCCGGCTACGCCAACGTCACCCAGGTGGTGTCGCCCGGCGAATACTCGATCCGTGGCGGGCTGATCGACCTTTTCCCGATGGGCTCGCAACTGCCCTACCGGCTCGACCTGTTCGACGACGAGGTCGAGAGCATCAAGACCTTCGACGTCGACACCCAGCGTACCGTCTACCCGGTGCCGGAAGTGCGCCTGCTGCCTGCGCGCGAGTTCCCGCTCGACGACAAGGGTCGCACCCATTTCCGCCAGGCCTTCCGCGAGCGTTTCGAGGGCGACCCGGCCAAGTCCGGCATCTACAAGGACATCTCGACCGGCATCGCCAGCGCTGGCATCGAGTACTACCTGCCGCTGTTCTTCGACGAGACGGCGACGCTGTTCGACTACCTGCCCAAGGACGCGGTCTTCGTCACCCACGGCGACGCGCCGGCCGCCATCGCTGCCTTCTGGAACGACACCCGCTCGCGCTACAACCTGCTGCAGGGCGACAAGGCGCGGCCACTGCTCGCGCCGGAAGAACTGTTCCTGACCGACGAAGCCTTCTTCGTCGCCGCCAAGGCTTACGGCCGGCTGGCGCTGGACCCGCAAAATACCGCTGCCGGCAAACTGCCCAGTGTTGCCGTCGACCGACGCAGCGACGATCCGCTGGGCGCCTTGAAGAACCATCTCGCTAGCTATCCCGGACGCGTGCTGCTGCTCGCCGAAACCGCTGGCAGGCGCGAGACGCTGGCCGCGATGTTCGCCGAACACGGCCTCAAGCCCGCCGCCTGCGCCGACTTTGCCGCCTTCGCCGGCGGCAAGGAAACGTTGGCGCTGGCCGTCGGCCCGCTGCAGCAGGGCTTTGCCCTCGACCAGGTCGCCTTCATCAGCGAAACCGAGCTGTTCGCCGGCAGCCCGCGCCGCACTCGGCGCGAAGCGGCGCGCAAGGCGAGCTTCGACAACTGGCTGAAGGACCTCACCGAACTCAAGGTCGGCGACCCGGTGGTGCACGAAAGCCACGGCATCGGCCGCTATCGCGGTCTGGTACGGATGGACCTCGGCCTCGGCGAGCAGGAATTCCTCGAGCTGCACTACGCCAACGACGCCAAGCTCTTCGTGCCGGTGGCGCAACTGCACGTGATCTCGCGTTATTCCGGCGCCGAACCGGACGCCGCGCCGCTGCACACGCTCGGTTCCGGCCAGTGGGAAAAAGCCAAACGCAAGGCCGCCGAGCAGGCACGCGACACCGCCGCCGAACTGCTCGCGCTCTACGCCGCGCGCGCCGCCCGTCAGGGCCACGCCTTCGACTTCTCGGAAAACGACTACGAGGCTTTCGCCGACGGCTTCGGTTTCGAGGAAACCGCCGACCAGGCGCAGGCCATTGCCGCGGTCATTGCCGACATGAAGTCGGGCAAGCCGATGGACCGGCTGGTCTGTGGCGACGTCGGCTTCGGCAAGACCGAGGTCGCCCTGCGCGCCGCCTTCTGCGCGGTGGCCGGCGGCAAGCAGGTGGCCGTGCTCTGCCCGACCACGCTGCTCTGCGAACAGCATTACCAGACCTTCGTCGACCGTTTCGCCGACTGGCCGGTCAAGGTTGCTGAAATCTCCCGCTTCAAGACTGCCAAGGAAACCGCGCAGGCGCTGCAGGACCTGGCTGAAGGCAAGATCGACATCATCATCGGCACGCACAAACTGATCGGCAAGGACGTCAAATTCAACCGCCTGGGCCTGGTCATCATCGACGAGGAACACCGTTTCGGCGTGCGCCAGAAGGAAACGCTGAAGGCGATGCGCGCCGAGGTCGATGTGCTGACGCTGACCGCGACGCCGATTCCGCGCACGCTGGCGCTGTCGATGGAAGGCCTGCGCGACTTCTCGGTGATCGCCACGGCGCCGCAGAAGCGTCTGGCGATCAAGACTTTCGTCAGCCGCTTCTCCGACGGCATCATCCGCGAAGCGGTGCTGCGCGAATTGAAGCGCGGCGGCCAAGTGTACTTCCTGCACAACGAGGTCGACACCATCGAGAACATGCGCGAGAAGCTGGAAAAGCTGGTGCCGGAAGCGCGCATCGTCATCGGCCACGGCCAGATGAACGAACGCGAGCTGGAACGGGTCATGCGTGACTTCACCGGCCAGCGCGCCAACCTGCTGCTGTGCACGACGATCATCGAAACCGGCATCGACAATCCGCACGCCAACACCATCCTGATCAACCGTTCCGAGAAATTCGGCCTCGCCCAGCTCCATCAGCTGCGCGGCCGGGTCGGCCGGTCGCACCACCAGGCCTACGCTTACCTGCTTGTCCAGGACGAGAAGGCGATGACCAAGCAGGCCAAGATGCGCCTTGAAGCCATCCAGGCCATGGAGGAACTCGGTTCCGGCTTCTTCCTGGCCATGCACGATCTCGAAATCCGCGGTGCCGGCGAGGTGCTCGGCGACAACCAGTCGGGCGAAATGCAGGAAGTCGGCTTCACGATGTTCAGCGAGATGCTCAACCGCGCCGTCGCCCACCTGAAACAGGGCAAGGTGCTGGAAACCGCCGACCTGACGCAGCCGATCGGCGTCAGCGGCGAAATCAACCTGCGCACCCCGGCGCTGCTGCCCGACGCCTACTGCCCCGATGTGCATGAGCGGCTGACGCTGTACAAGCGCCTGGCCAACTGCGAGGCCGACGACGAGATCGACACGCTGCAGGAAGAACTGGTTGACCGCTTCGGCGAATTGCCGCTGCAAGCGCAGGCGCTGGTCGCCACGCACCGGCTGCGCCTCTTGGTCAAGCCGCTGCTGGTGCAGAAGCTCGACGCCGGCAACGATCAGGTGACAATCCAGTTCGCGCCGGAATTCTCGAAGAATCCGCCTATCGAACCGATCAAGATCATCAATTTGATCCAGAAGAACCGCAGCTATAAGCTGGCGGGACAGGATAAAATCTCCCTTTTGCGCCACTGCCCGGCCTTGCAGGACAAGGTTGCGGCGGTGAAAGACATGATACGCGAGCTGACCAAATGACCCAGATTCTCGAAAACATCAACGTTTCCGCCTTCGACGCCATGCCGACGCCGGCGGAAATCCACCAGAAACTGCCGCTGACCGCCAAGGCCGAAGCCACCGTCAGCGAAGGTCGCGAGTTGCTGCGCAACATCCTCGACCGCAAGGACCACCGCCTGTTCGTCGTCGTCGGCCCGTGCTCGATCCACGACCCGATTGCCGGCATGGACTACGCCCGCCGCCTGAAGGCGCTGGCCGACGAAATCGGTGACACGCTGCAGATCATCATGCGCGTCTATTTCGAAAAGCCGCGCACCACCGTCGGCTGGAAGGGCTACATCAACGACCCGTTCATGGACGACTCCTTCCAGGTCAACGTCGGCATGGAAAAGGCCCGCGACTTCCTGCGCCAGGTCAATGAACTCGGGCTGCCCGCCGGCACCGAGGCGCTCGACCCCTACGGCCCGCAATACTACGGCGACCTGATCACCTGGACCGCCATCGGCGCCCGCACCACCGAATCGCAGACGCACCGCGAAATGTCGTCCGGCCTGTCCACCCCGGTCGGCTTCAAGAACGCCACCAGCGGCGACCTGACCGTGGCCACCAACGCCATCCTGTCGGCCTCCAACCCGCACTCCTTCCTCGGCCTGAACAACGAAGGCCGCGTTTCCATCGTCCGCACCACCGGCAACCCGCACGGCCACGTCGTGCTGCGTGGCGGCGACAAAGGCCCGAACTACGACACCGTCTCGGTCGCCGTCGCCGAAGCGGCAATGGTCAAGGCCAAGCTGCCGACCAACATCGTCGTCGACTGCTCGCACGCCAACAGCTCGAAAAAGCCGGAACTGCAACCGCTGGTCATGGCCGACGTGGTCAACCAGATCCGTGCCGGCAACAAGTCCATCGTCGGCGTGATGATCGAATCGAACATCGAGCCCGGCAACCAGCCCATCCCCGCCGACCTCTCGCAACTCAAGTACGGCTGTTCGGTCACCGACGGCTGCGTCGGCTGGGACACGACCGAGAAGATGCTGCGCGATGCGGCCGTGATGCTCCGGGATGTGCTGCCGGAACGCCTGAACTGATGAATCTCATCATTCAGGGCGGTGCTCTGCCGACTTTTCTGCTGGACCGCATTCTTGCCGCGACCGGCGCGTCGACCGCAGAACCCTTGCCGCCGCAGGTGGTTCGTCTGCGCGATGCGCAACGCACGGCGGAATTCGACGCGCTGATTCCGCTGATCGAAGCGGAAAAACTGGACTGGGCGTTCATCGCGGCCGGGCGCAAGCTGTCCGATTTCGGGTTGATCTGCTTCGATATGGATTCGACGCTGATCACCATCGAGTGCATCGACGAACTGGCCGATTTCGCCGGCAAGAAAGCCGAAGTTTCGGAGGTCACCGAAGCGGCGATGCGTGGCGAGATCGATTACCGCGAAAGTCTGCGCCGCCGTCTGGCGCTGATGGCCGGGCTGGATGCCCGCGTGCTGGCGCGGGTGTTCGGCGAGCGCCTGCTGCTTTCCGACGGCGCCCGCGAACTGCTGGAAGCCGTGCAGAACGCCGGCCTGCGCACGGCCATCCTGTCCGGCGGTTTCACCTATTTCACCGAGCGCCTGCGCATCGAGCTGGGTTTCGATTTCGCTACCTCGAACGAACTCGAAATTTCCGGCGGCAAGCTGACCGGCCGGGTTGTCGGCGACATCATCGATGCCGCTGCCAAGGCGCACCACCTGGGCCGTCTGCGCGACGAACTGGGGCTGCGCAAGGATCAGGTGATCGCCGTCGGCGATGGCGCCAATGACCTGATGATGATGGCCGAGGCCGGCCTGTCGGTGGCCTTCCACGCTAAGCCGGCGACACGCGCCAAGGCTGACGTGGCGATCAATTTCGGCGGTCTGGACGCCCTCCTCAACCTGTTCGAGGATTAAGCACCGGCCGTTTCCGTTGCGGGCGACTTGCGCCGGAAAATCAGCGGCATCAGGTTGTCGGCGAGCAGCAGGCCGACGGCCAGGACGGCGCCGGTGAGCAGCATTTCGGTGATCAAGGCGATGCCGGCGGCGCTGTCCTGCGCCATCAATGCATGCAAGCCGCGAAAGCCCATGCTGCCGGGGACCAGCGTGATCAGGCCGGGAATCTGCACCAGCACCGAGGGCCGGTTGCTGACGAACTGGTAGAGATGCCCGGCCGCCGCCACGGCAAAGGCGGCGCAGAAAGCACCGACGACATTGCCCATGCCAGCCCCGACCACGGAATACACGGCCCAGGCCAGCAGGCAGCCGCCGGCCGAGACCAGCACCGCCGACCACGGCGCCTGCAGCACCGCCAGCAAGGACACGCCAAGAACCGCCACCGCCGGCCAGATCACCCAGGCCGGCAGGCTGGTGACGACGCCCAGGGTTTCGACCGGATAGAGCGTCTGGCCAATCTTGGTGCCGATGGCCAGCCCCGCGCCCATCAGAAAAAGTTGCAGGAAGGCGCCGATCAGCCGGCCGCTGCCGGCGAGGTAGTTCTGGGTCGCCAGTTCGGACATGGCCACGGTGAGCATGAAGCCGGGCAGCAGGAAAACCACGCCGGCCACCGCCGAGACGAAGGGACTCTGCTGCGGGAAGAACCAGGCCAGCGCCTGCGCCATCAGCGCCGCCAGCGTGCACAGGATGACCGGTACCGCCGGGCCGAGCCGGGGAATGCGGGCACAACCGAGCACACCGGCGACAAATCCCATGCCGATCAGGCCGCCGCAGAGCATTTCCATCCAGCCACCGCGCAGCAGCAGGGCCACCGACGCCGACAGCAGGAAACCCATGGCGACGAAAGCCAGGCCGGACCAGGGCGCCAGCGTGCCCATCGCGGCGGCCAGACGCTGTTCGTAGGCGTCCAGTCGTTCGCTGCCGTCGATCTCGCGGCACAGCGCTTCGAGTTCGATCAGCCGGGCCATGTTGTAGTCGTAGGGCGGCAGGCGCAGCATTTCCACCCGCCGCTTGCCGTCGGCGTCGACCAGCGTCAGCGCCAGGAAGGTGAGCACGGCAAAGCCTTCGACGCGCACCCCGAGCTGCCGGCCGGTTTCGTTCAGGCGGCGCTCCAGTTCGTGCGCCGGCGCTCCGCTGAGATGCAGCGCCCGGCCGAGATCGCGCAGGAAGCGGCCGAGTCGGTAGAGGCGGTCGTCAGTCATCGTTATCCGGATTTTTCCGGCGCGCCAGTTGCCGCGCAAAGGCCTCGTCGCTTTTGGTCATGCGGCGTACCGGCTGGGGGCCGGTGGCATCGACCAGGCGGACGAAATCGTCGAGCGGAAGGGCATCCGACAGGTCGCGGTCGGTGCCGTCGATGCGTTCGCGCAACTGGAACAGGCCGGCACCGGTCATCACCATCAGGTAATGCCGACCAGCGCTACGCTGGTTAAGCCGGGCAACGGCGGCGGTGGCACGGGGCGAGCGCATGTTTACTTGTACTTCTTGTAGACGGCTTTCGCGTCGAGGTGCGCGCGGTCCAGCGTACAGATCGCCGGATTGTCGTCGTGGCCGCTGAAGAAATCGTCGGCCTGGGCGCGCATCACCATCTTGATTGCTGCCTGGTCGGCAACATCGTACTTTTCGGTGATCAGCGTGGTCACCTCGTCGAGGTGTTCTTCGTAAGTCATGGCTGCTCCTGTCGTGCAGGCGGGGTGTAATACAGGGTGCGCACGGCGACGCAGTCGCTGTCGCCCATGGCAAAATCGCGGCAGATGTCCGGCCGGCGCTCGTAGATGGTGCAACGCATGGTGTCACAGTCGAGCGCCGCGCACCAGCCGTCGTCCAGCCGGCGCATCACCTGCCCGCCCCAGCGGTCGTCGGCAACAAAGCGCGCCGGCACGTCGCGGTCGCAGATCAGCATGACCTCAAGCTGGCAACAACAGGCGTCGCAGCGCTCGCAGGTAACGGCCGATGTTTCGGAAGACGGGGAATTCATCGGCGGCATTTTCCCACGACTGGGCATCGGTCGTCCGCAGGATTGCACCAGCACGGTGCCCGGGCACCGAAACGAGACCTGTGCCTGTCACATTTTCCAGACAATATCCGGCAAACACGCCCGTTTGCGACTAGCGGCAATGGGCATGTGACTTGCTTCTTATCACTCATCTGGCAGCAAGCAGGAGTATGGCGTGGCGAAATACAAGGGAATCGAAGTCAAGGACAGCGTGCGTCAGTTGTTGCCGCACATGCCGCTGATCGAGGAATACCGGGAAATGCTGCAGTCGTTGCAGGCCGTCTGGGATAACCTCAACCTGCTCGGGCAACTCTCCGGCACCACCGCCGAGATCGGCCAGACCCGTGAGGCTTTCGCCAGCCTGACCGGCGACCTGCTCAACAATCTCGCCGAACAGACGCTGGCCAAGCGCGAACAGGAAATGAAGGCGCGTTCGCAGGTGGTCATCGACATCCTGGTCCGCAACCTCTTCGAACGCACCGCCGACATCGGTTTTCTCAGCACCGACGACGCCATCCGGCAATTTGCCGCCGAACCGGGCGACCTGTGGGCCTTGCAGCAGCGCTTCCAGGAATACGTGCGCAAATACTCGGTTTACGAGGATCTGGTGCTGACCGACCGCAACGGCCGCATCCTTGCCCGGCTGCAGCCCGATGACCGGGTCACCGCCATCCGCGACAACTGGGTGCGCGAGGCGGTCAACACCACGGACTCGTATGTCGAATCCTATGCCCATTCCGAACTCTTCCCCGAGCAGGGGCGCTCGCTGATCTACGCCTACCGGATCAAGTCCGAGCGCGGCGAAACCCTGGGCGTGCTGGCGCTCTGCTTCCGCTTTGCCGATGAAATGCAACGCATTTTTCAAGGCCTGGCGCTGCCCGACGATCCCGGCGTGATGGTCCTGCTGGATGGCGCCAGCCAGGTGATTTCCAGCAGCGATCCCTGGCAGATCCCGATCGGCGCGGAATTGCAGCTCGCTTCCGGCAGCCTGCAGCGGCTGCGCTTTGCCGGGCGCAGTTACCTCGCCTTCGCCAGCGACACCAAGGGCTACCAGGGTTACCAGGGGCCGGGCTGGCGCGGCCTGGTGATGATGCCGGTGGCCCAGGCTTTCGACCTGCACGACGACGATACGCTCGACATCTCGGAACCGGCGCTGCTGGCCTCGGTGATGGCCGGTGGCCGGGCGTTTTCCGAGGAATTGCGGGCGATTCCGCTGAAGGCCGAAGCGATCCAGCGCGATCTCAGCCGCGCCGTCTGGAACGGCACGGTGCGCCAGGGCACGGTATCGGCGGCGGTCAACAGCGCGTTCTCGAAAATCCTGCTGCGTGAGATCAGCCGCGTCGGCATGAGCATGCGCGAAGTCTTCTCGCGCTCGATCGGCAACCTGCAGTCGACGGTACTTTCCTCGCAGCTTGCCGACAGCCAGTTCTTCGCCGCGCTGGCTATCGACATCATGGACCGCAATCTCTACGAGCGGGCCAACGACTGCCGCTGGTGGGCGCTCGACTCGACCATCCGCGCCCTGCTCGCCGACCGCGCGGCCAAGGGCCGGCGCGAAGGCCTGGAGCGGGTCATCGGTTACATCAACAGCCTGTACACGGTGTACGACAACATCCTGCTGTTCGATACCGAGGGCCGGGTGCAAGCCGTTTCCAACCCGGACCATGGCGAACTGGTCGGGCAGATGCTCGATGCGCCCTGGGTCGACGAATGCCTCGGCCTGCGCGACAGCCAGGCTTACGCAGTGTCCCGCTTCGACAACAGCCCGCTCTATGGCAACCGGCCGACCTATGTTTACCTGTCGGCGGTACGTGCGCCAGGCAATCAGCAGGTTGTCGGCGGCATCGCCATCGTCTTCGACAGTGCGCCGCAGTTTTCGGCCATGCTCAACGACGCCTTGCCGCGCGAGGCCAGCGGCGAACCCGTGGCCGGCAGCTTCGCGTTGTTCATCGATGGCGAGGCCCGGGTCATCGCCGCCAGCGACACCAGCTACCGCCCCGGGCAGCAACTGGCGCTGCTGCCGGAACTGCTCAGGCCCGACACCAATGGCTGTGCCCGTCTGATCGCGCTCGACGGCCAGGTGATGGCCGTCGGTGCCGCGCCGTCCAGCGGCTATCGCGAATTCAAGGGCCAGGACGACGCCTACCGCAACGAGGTTACGGCCCTGGTCTTCATCCCGCTGGGTGCTTACGACGCCAATTCCCGCCTGAGCGCCTCGGCCGGCGAAGTCGCCATGCGCCACACGGCCTTTGCCACCGATGTGACGGTACGCGAAATCGCCACTTTCCATCTTGGCGCGCACTGGCTGGGCCTGCCGGTTTCATCGGTGATCGAGGCGGTCGAGCTTAACGGTGCGACAACCCTGGCCAACGCACCGAAACAGGTCTATGGCGCGATGATCCACCGCAACGAGACCCTGCCGATCTACAACCTGCACGCGGCCCTGGGGCTGCCCGAGCCGGCGGAAAACACCGGCATTCGGCAGCAGGTCGTGGTGGTGCGCGGCGACGACGGCAAGGCTTTCGGCATCCTGGTCGACCGCCTGGGCGAGATCATGGAAGTCCCGGAAAGCGACATCGACGATCTCTCGAACATCTATGTCGGCATCGCCTCGGTGCTGGCTTCGGTGGTCAAGACGCAACCGGGCATCGGCCAGACTATGCTGGTGCTGCTGTCGGTGGCCAGCATGAGCGAGCAGTTGCGCGGCAGCGGCATTGCCGCGGCGGTCGACGCCTGATCAGGCGACTTCGTCGATCCAGGCTTGCTGGATGGCTTCGAGGATTTTCTCGCCGCAACGGTTGGGATCATCGTCGAAGCCGGGCAGCGCCATCACCCAGTTGCGCAGGTCGACGAAATTGACCTTGAGCGGGTCGGTGTCCGGCTGGCTGTCGGCGAGTTCGATGGCGATGTCGTTGATGTCGGTCCACTTCATTTTCGATGTCCCTCCTTCGCCATGTTGATGCTGTACTTCGGGATTTCGACGACCAGCGGCGTATCGCTGACGATGGCCTGACAGCCCAGGCGCGAATTCGGCTCCAGGCCCCAGGCCTTGTCGAGCAGGTCTTCCTCGATCTCGCTTGCTTCTTCCAGCGAGGCAAAACCTTCGCGCACGATGACGTGACAGGTGGTGCAGGCGCAGGACATTTCGCAGGCGTGATCGAGTTCGATCTCGTTGGCAAGCAGGTTCTCGCAGATCGACTTGCCGGCTTCGGCCTCGATCACGGCACCGTCCGGGCACAATTCAAGATGCGGCAATACGATGATCTGGGTCATTTTTCCTCTCCCGTGCCGATGTCGTCGACCTTGCGGCCGGACAGCACTTTCTTGATGCTTTGATCCATGCGGCGGTGGGCGAATTCCTGGGTCTCGAAGCCGAGATCGTCCATCGCGATGTTGATGATGCGGCGGTTGTCACCGGCCGCAGCTTCCTGCAGCTTGGCGATCGCATTGCGGATCTTGGCGGTTTCCGCTTCGTTGAGCAGATGCGGGTCTTCGGCCAGCGCCGCCTCGGTCGCCTCGATCATGCGCTCGGCCTCGACCTGCGCTTCGCGCAGTGCGCGCGCCATCGCGTCGTCCTTGGCGTGGGCCAGCGAATCCTGGAGCATGCCGGCGATCTCGTCGTCGGACAGGCCGTAGGACGGCTTGACGGTGATGCTCGACTCGACGCCAGTAGTCTGCTCGCGCGCGGTGACCGACAACAGGCCGTCGGCATCCACCTGGAAGGTGACGCGGATGCGTGCCGCACCGGCCACCATCGGTGGAATGCCGCGCAACTCGAAGCGGGCCAGCGAACGGCAATCGGCGATCATCTCGCGCTCGCCCTGGACGACGTGGATGGCCATCGCCGTCTGCCCGTCCTTGAAGGTGGTGAATTCCTGGGCGCGCGCGGTCGGGATCGTCGAATTGCGCGGGATCACCTTCTCGGTCAGCCCACCCATGGTTTCCAGGCCGAGCGACAGCGGAATGACGTCGAGCAACAGCCAGTCGTCCTTGCCGGTCTTGTTGCCGGCCAGCAGGTTGGCCTGCGTCGCCGCGCCGAGCGCGACAACCTTGTCCGGATCGAGATTGGTCAGCGGTTCCTGGCCGAAGAAGTCGCCAACCGCCTTCTGAATCTGTGGCATGCGCGTCGCGCCGCCGACCATGACCACGCCCTTGACGTCATCGGCGCGCAAACCGGCGTCGCGCAGCGCCTTCTTGACCGGCTGCAGCGTCTTCGAGACCAGCGTCCGGGTGATTTCGGCAAAGGTCGCGACGTCGAGCTTGAGATCGACCATCTCGCCCGTGGACAGGCGCGCGGTGATCGGCGCCTCCGGGTTCTTGGTCAGGAATTCCTTGGCTTCCCGGCAGCGCATCATCAGCAACCGGCCGTCGGCCGCCGACAGCGGCTGCAGCTTGCCCTGCTCGATCACCCAGCAGAAGATGCGGTGGTCGAAATCGTCGCCGCCGAGTGCCGAATCGCCGCCGGTGGCCATGACTTCGAAAACGCCTTTGGTCAGCTTGAGGATGGAGATGTCGAAAGTGCCACCGCCAAGGTCATAGACCGCATAGACGCCCTCGGCGCCGTTGTCGAGCCCGTAGGCGATGGCCGCCGCGGTCGGTTCGTTCAACAGGCGCAGGACGTTGAGGCCGGCCAGTTTGGCGGCGTCCTTGGTGGCCTGGCGCTGGGCGTCGTCGAAATAGGCCGGGACGGTGATCACGGCGCCGACCAGTTCGCCGCCGAGACCGGCTTCCGCCCTCGCCTTCAGCGACTTCAGGATTTCCGCCGAAACCTCGACCGGACTCTTGATGCCGGCCTGGGTCTTCAGCTTGACCATGCCCGGCGCATCGACGAAGTCGTAGGCCATGCTCTCGATGTGGGCGATGTCGTGCTTGCCCCGACCCATGAAGCGCTTGACCGAGACAATGGTGTTCTTCGGATCGACCGCCTGGTCCTTGCGCGCGTCGTAGCCGACGACCGTGCTGCCGTCGGCGTTGTAATGGACGACCGAAGGCAGCAGCGGCCGCCCCTGTTCGTCGTTGAGGCAGACGGCAATGCCGGAACGCACCGTGGCGACCAGCGAATTGGTGGTGCCGAGGTCGATGCCGACGGCCAGCTTGTGCTCGTGCGGGGCTACGGATTCGCCGGGTTCGGCGATCTGGAACAAGGCCATTGTTATATTCTTTCAGTCATCCAGCGACGCCAGCGCGTCGTCGATTTCGTAAAGCAGTTTTTCCAGGAACATCAGCCGGCGCACACGGTCGGTGGCCTGCGCGTAATCCCGAGCGTCGTCGAGCAAGGCGGCAACCTCGGCGTAACGACCGTCGATGTCGCCGCGCAGGCGCTGGTAGAGATGTTCGAGTTCGTGATGATCACCGCCAGCGCGCGCTTCCATCACCGCCTCGCGCCATTCCATCTGTTCCATCAGGAAATCGGCCGGCATCGCAGTATTGCTCTCGGCCTGCAGGTCGTGCCCGGCCAGCTCAAGCAGGTACTTGGCCCGCTCCAGCGGCTTCTTCAGCGTCAGGTAAGCCTCGTTGGCCCGGGTCGCCCATTGCATCGACAACCGCCGCTCGCCCTCCGGCGCATTGGCGAAACGATCCGGATGCACCTGCGCCTGCACGTCGCGGTAACGCGAATCGAGCTCGGACAGGCTGAGCCGGAACGTTTTCGGCAAGCCGAACAAAGCGAAAAAGTCAGCGGTCAGATCCATCAAACGTTGAAGGACTCACCGCAGCCGCACTGGTCCTTGACGTTGGGGTTATTGAACTTGAACCCTTCGTTCAGGCCTTCGCGGGCGAAGTCGAGTTCCATGCCTTCAAGATACGGCAGGCTCTTGGCATCGACCACGACCTTGACACCCGAGGTTTCGAAAATCAGGTCGTCTTCATTCACCTCGTCGACGAATTCCAGCTTGTAGGCCATGCCGGAACAGCCGGAAGTCCGTACGCCAAGGCGCAGGCCGATGCCCTTGCCGCGTTTCTGCAGGAAATTGGCGACATGCTTTGCCGCCGAGTCGGTCAAGGTAACGCCCATGCTTATTCTCCGTGCTTTTTCTTGTAATCCGCCACGGCCGCCTTGATGGCGTCCTCGGCCAGGATCGAGCAGTGGATTTTAACCGGCGGCAAGGCCAGTTCTTCGGCAATCTCGGTATTTTTGATCTCGAGGGCCTGATCGACCGTCTTGCCCTTGACCCACTCGGTCACCAGCGACGACGAAGCGATGGCCGAGCCGCAACCGTAGGTCTTGAACTTGGCGTCTTCGATCACGCCGGACTTGTTGACCTTGATCTGCAGCTTCATCACGTCGCCGCAGGCCGGCGCGCCGACCATGCCGGTGCCGACAGTGGAATCATCCTTGTCGAGCGAACCGACGTTGCGAGGATTCTCATAGTGATCAATGACTTTTACGCTATAGCTCATGTTATTTCTCCGTTGTTTCGTTCAGTGGGCAGCCCATTGAACCGTGTTCAGGTCGATGCCTTCCTTGTACATGTCCCAGAGCGGGGAAAGGTCGCGCAGTTTCTGTATCTTGGTGTGCAGCAGCTTGACCGCGTAGTCGATTTCTTCCTCGGTGGTGAAGCGGCCGATGGAGAAGCGGATCGAGCTATGTGCCAGTTCGTCGTCACGCCCGAGTGCGCGGAGCACGTAGGACGGCTCCAGGCTGGCCGAGGTGCAGGCCGAGCCGGACGATACGGCAAGATCCTTGATCGCCATGATCATCGACTCGCCTTCGACGTAGGCGAAACTGATGTTGAGGTTATGGGCGACGCGATGCTCGAGGTCACCATTGACGAAAGTCGCTTCAATATCTTGAAGTCCTTTCAGAAGTTTATCGCGTAAGGCTTTGACTCGATTGTTTTCTTCGACCATTTCCTCGCGCGCAATGCGGAAGGCTTCGCCCATGCCGACGATCTGATGCGTGGCCAGCGTGCCGGAGCGGAAACCGCGCTCGTGGCCGCCGCCGTGCATCTGCGCTTCCAGGCGGATGCGCGGTTTGCGACGCACGTAGAGGGCGCCGATGCCCTTCGGGCCGTAGGTCTTGTGGGCCGAGAAGCTCATCAGGTCGACCTTGAGCTTGCTCAGGTCGATATCGACCTTGCCAGTCGCCTGCGCCGCATCGACGTGGAAGATGATGCCCTTCTCGCGGCAGATTTCGCCGAGTTCGGCGATCGGCTGAATGACGCCGACTTCGTTATTGACGAACATGACCGAGGCGAGCACGGTATCCGGGCGGATCGCCGCCTTGAACACTTCCAGATCGAGCAGGCCGTTTTCCTGGACGTCGAGGTAGGTCGCCTCGAAACCCTGGCGCTCCATCTCGCGCACCGTATCGAGGACCGCCTTGTGCTCGGTCTTGACGGTGATGATGTGCTTGCCCTTGGTGCCAGCGTAGAAATTGGCCGCACCCTTGATCGCCAGGTTGTTCGACTCGGTGGCACCGGAGGTCCAGACGATTTCCTTGGGGTCGGCGCCGACCAGCGCGGCAACCTGCTCGCGCGCTTCCTCGACACCGGCTTCGGCAACCCAGCCGAAACTGTGCGAACGCGAGGCCGGATTCCCGAAGTTCTCGTAGAGATAGGGAATCATTTTTTCCGCAACGCGCGGGTCGACCGGCGTCGTCGCCGAGTAATCCAGGTAGATGGGCAGTTTCATCGTCATTCTCGCTAGGTCGTCGGGTGGTTTCAGACGGTCATCGCCGTCAGTCCCTGCAGGCGTCCGACCGTAGCCCGCAAGGCGTTGATGAATTGTTCGACTTCGTTTTCGTCGTTGCCGGCACCGAGGCTGACCCGGACCGCGCCGCGCGCGATCTCCGGGGCCACACCCATTGCCCGCAACACGTGCGACGGCTCCGGATTGGCGCTCGAACAGGCGGCACCGCTGGCAACCGCGAAGCCTTCGCGATCCAGCTTGCCGACCAGGGTTTCGCCATCGATATCGGGAAACGCGAAATAACTGGTGTTGGGCAGGCGTGGCGCGTCGACCGCAAAAATCCTTGCCCCGAGCGCCGTCAAGCCGTGCTCCAGCGTATTTCTCAGCTGCGCCAGACGTGTAGGCAGTTCGGCAACGCGCTGCGCTGCAAGTTCCGCCGCCACGCCAAAACCGACGATGGCCGGCACGTTTTCCGTACCCGAACGCAAACCGCGCTCGTGGCCACCACCGGCAATCAGCGGCTGTAGTTCGACACGCTTGTCGAGCACCAGCGCCGCCGCGCCCTTGGGACCGTTGATCTTGTGCGCCGACACCGTCAGAGCATGCACGCCAGCCGCATTGAGCAGCCGGAAATCGACCGGCAGCTTGCCCAGGGCCTGCACCGCATCGCTGTGGAAGCAGGCACCGCTAGACCGCGCCTCCGCAGCCAGTGCGGCGACATCCTGAATCACGCCGGTCTCGTTGTTGGCCAGCATCACCGAAACCAGCGCCGGGCGCTGCTGCAACAGTTCGGCGTAGTCTTGCGCCTCGACCCGGCCAGCCGCATCGACCGCGATTTCCCGCAGCGTCCAGCCCTGGCGCAGCAGTTGCGCCGCCGGCTTGAGCACGCAGGGGTGCTCGACCGCGCTGACGGCAAGCAGCCCCGGCTTCATGCCGGCTGCCGCGCCCTTGATGAACAGGTTGTTGGCTTCGCTGCCGCCGCTGGCGAACACCACTTCGGTCGGATGCGCGCCGAGTGCTGCTGCCACTTTCTGGCGTGCCTCGTCGATCGCCTGCCGCGCCCGCCGCCCATACTCGTGCCGGCTCGACGCATTGCCGCACAATCCGTCGAGCCAGGGCAGCATCGCCGCCTTCACCGCAGGGTCGAGCGGTGTCGTGGCGTTATGGTCGAGATAGACGGGCTGGAACATGATAGCTCTCAGGCGAGCGCCACAGCCTTTTCACGCACGACGCGACGCGGGTGCGGGCCGAGCGGACCGCTGATCACCGCTTCACCGCGCGCGGCAGCCTTGACCTTCTCGCGATCGACGAGATCGGCCAGGGTGACTGAGGCCAGGTATTCGAACATTTTCGCGTTCAGCGTGGACCACAGGTCGTGCGTCATGCAGCGATGCTCGTCCTGGCAGTTCTCCTGACCACCGCACTGGGTGGCGTCGAGATGCTCGTCGACAGCACGAATGATGTCGGCGACAGTCACCCGTTCCAGCGGCCGGGCAATCCGGTAGCCGCCGCCGGGACCGCGCACGGAATCGACCAGCTTGTAACGGCGCAGCTTGCCGAACAACTGTTCCAGGTAAGACAGCGAGATGCTCTGCCGCTCGGCAACGCCGGCCAGCGCAACCGGCCCATCCTCGCCGCGCAGTGCAAGATCCATCATCGCCGTTACGGCAAAACGTCCTTTGGTGGTCAAACGCATTTCGGTCTCCCGATCAATAACCTAGTGTTGCGGTCAACTATATACAAACCAGACAAAATCAGTCAACTATTTTGCTCAGGTATTTCGGATCAAAATCGTCGGCCGCCTGGACTTCCTGATCGCACTTCACGCCCTGCGCCTCCAGCTCCTTCAGCAGCGAGGCCAGGCGGCGGTCAGTTTCGGCGGCGTGATCGAGCAGACCATGGATGGCCTTGGCCAGCGGGTCGTCCTGATCACGACCGACGGCATAGGCAGAAAAACCCAGCTTCTCGGCCTGCTGCTCGCGTTCGCGCGTTTGCTGGTCAAGAATGCGCGCCGGATTGCCGACAGCTGTCGCACCGGCCGGCAACGGCTTGGTAACGACGGCGTTGGAACCGATCTTGGCGCCGGCAGCAATGATGATAGGACCGAGCACCTTGGCCCCGGCACCGACCACCACCCCGTTCTCCAGCGTCGGATGGCGCTTGCCCTTGTTCCACGACGTCCCGCCCAGCGTGACCCCGTGATAAAGCGTGACATCGTCCTTGATCTCGGCCGTCTCGCCGATCACCACGCCCATGCCGTGGTCGATGAAGAACCGCCGGCCGATGGTCGCCCCGGGATGAATCTCGATCCCGGTCAGGAAACGCGACAGATGCGCAGTGAACCGCGCCAGCCAGCGCAACCGATGCCCCCACAGCCAGTGGGCCACCCGATGCAGGATCAGCGCATGAATGCCGGGATAACAGGTCAGCACCTCCCAGAACGAGCGAGCCGCCGGGTCGCGGTCGAAGACCGCGCGGATATCCTCACGCAAGTGCCGGAACATGGGGTGCTATCTCCCTATTGAAAGGGGGTGAATTCTAGAATACTCGACTGAATTTGTCAGCTATTTCCTGCAATGTCGACCAGCAGTCGCCCGACATCGATCAGGAAATCGGCTCGCCGTCGGCGCTCACGCTCAGGCGACCGTCAGCGGAGAAATTCAGGGTGATACTGGCCGACGGGCGATTATCGGCGAACAACCAGGCATATTTGGCGACCACCTTGGCGGCGTCGGCAGTAGAATTTGCCGCGCTGTATTCCTCGTGGAACGGGAGGCTTTTCTGCATTTCGACATGAACTGATGAGAGCGCAGCTGCGGTCTGCATGCTTCTGGCCATGACCGGATCGCCGGCCAGCGCCGCCTTGAATTCCTTGGCGTAGGGATAATCGGCCGGCAACTGGAGCGCACCGTTGCGGTCGTAGCTGACACTGGCGGGCGCCTCGGGAATGCCATGGCGGGCCAGGAAATCCGGCATGCGTGCGGATACATGATCGGTCAGGGCCTTGATGTTGTTCGCCGACGGCATCATCAACGGCGGCAATTCGGCGAAACCACCGGGTGGCGGCTGGAAATAGGCATCGATATCGAGCGTCATCGCCCCCTGGTTGGTATCGAAAACCGCCGTCGATGTCGCCGGGTTGCCAGCGGCCTTGGTTTCGGCAGCCAGCAAATCCCGGGCAGCCTGGGAAATGTTCGTCCGGTCGGCAAGATTTTCCGACGCTGCAATATTTGCCGCAGCAAGGCCCTCGGGATGATCGAGCTTGACTCGGGAAGAAAGGGCCGAAACGGCGGCAGACCAGGTACTGGCAGGCTGAATGAACACGGCGACTCCTGTTTTTCGATGATTTGAGCGCCATCTCCGCAAGGCTCATGCCATGGCAGCTTGCTCCCTTGCCAACGCCAGCCGCCGGACCAGTTCCGGAATCATCGCCGCGTCGGCCATGCCGTAACCGAGGACCAGGCCGTTGGCGGCACCGGCCCCGGCGAAGTAACGACTGAGCGCCCGGGCGCTCACGCCCTGCCCGGCTGCGGCGGCGACGATTGCGGTATCCGGTGGGGCGGCGGGCAAATGCAGCGTCAGGTGCAGGCCGGCGTTGCCGCCGGCGATGCGTGCCTCCGGAAAATGTCTGGCCAGCGCCGTGCGCAGCACCTGCTGGCGTTCGCGATAGATCGGCGCCATCGCGCGCAGATGGCGGGTCAGCCTACCGCTGTCGAGAAAACGGGCCAGCGCACGCTGTTCGACCGCCTGCCCGCCGCGGTAAAGATCGGACAAGGCCTGGCCGAAGCTGTCGACCGCCCAGCGCGGTACGACCAGGTAGGCGATGCGCAGCCCCGGATAGAGCAGCTTGCTGAAGGTGCCGAGATAGACCACCGGCGCCTCCGGGCGCAGCCCCTGAATTGCCGGTAACGGTCGCGCATCGGGACGGGCGTGGTTGAATTCGCTGTCGTAATCGTCCTCGATCAGCCAGTTGCTGCCTGCCTCGAGGCGGTTGAGCAAGGCCAGCCGCCGTTCCAGGCTGAGCACGCTGCCGCCGGGGTACTGGTGGGACGGTGTCAGGAAGATCAGGCGAGGCGGCTGCGTCCGCCACAAGGTCTCGTCAGCGGCCATACCGTCGTCGTCAACGGCAACCGGCACGGTACGCAAGCCAGCGGCCAGCATGGCATTTCGTGCCACCTGGTAAGCCGGGTCCTCAAGCCAGGCAATGTCCCCGGGGTCGGCCAACAGACGGGCGCAGGCGTCGAGCGCGACATTGCCGCCCGGGATGATGAACACCTGTTCCGGCGCGCAGGCCACGCCGCGCCGGGCCGCCAGGAAATCGGCAACCGCCCGGCGTAGCGCCGGCTCACCGCCGGCGGCGGCATACGCCAGATGGCGCGCCCCGACCTCGCGCCAGGCCGTCTGCAGCAGACGCGCCCAGACCGGCCACGGAAAGGCGTTGAGATCAGGCACGCCCGGCGCGAAGGGCAAGGTGGCCTCACCCGCCTGCATGGCGATCAGGCTGCCGGCCCGCCGCGACAGGACACCAGCCCGCGCCACGCTGGCTGTCACCGTCTTGCGCTGCGGCAAGGCGGCGACCCGGGTACCGCCACGATCGGCTTCGAGAAACCCCTCGGCGACCAGTTGCTGATAGGCGTAGAGCACGCCGTTGCGGGACATGCCGCAATCGAGCGCCAGTTGGCGGCTGGCCGGCAAGCGCAGGCCGGCGTGCAGGCGCGCGTCGAGAATCGCCTGCTTGAGCACGCGATAGAGACGTTGCTGACGCGCTTCGCCCGCAAGCGGCAAACGAAGTTCGGCAAGGACAAGTTCGAGGGCCATCTGGCTCTATGAAATCAGACTATCGTGGTTCCATGAATGGTGCCACATGGCGCGCATACTGGCCGAACTTTCCAGGAGACCTCATGCAACACCCAGCCCCCAGCCCGCGCACCCGGGTTCGTCGCAAGCCGCAACGCGGTCATTACGATCCGGCCACCATCGCCGCCATCATCGATACCACCCTGATCTGCCAGATTGCCTTCAACCAGGGCGATAGCGTCCATTGCCTGCCGACGGCCTGCTGGCGGGTCGGCGACGCGCTGTACATCCACGGTGCCAACAACTCGCGCCTGACGCAAACCCTGCTCGACAGCGACTGCTCGGTCTGCATCGCCCACGTCGATGGATTGGTCATGGCGCGCTCGGCCTTCCACCATTCGATGAATTTCCGCTCGGTGGTGATTTACGGGCGATTTGTCGCGGTCGACGCGCCAGACGAGAAGAGGACCGCCCTCACCGCCTTCGTCGAACACGTCAGCCCGGGGCGCGCGGCGCTGGTGCGGCCGCCGAGCGATGCGGAACTGGCGGGTACGGCCGTCCTGCGCCTGGCGTTGAACGAAGCGGCGGCCAAGATCCGCAACTGGGGCGTCGAGGACGACGCTGCCGACCTCGACATCCCCGTCTGGGCCGGCGTTGTGCCACTGCGCCAAGTTGCCGGCCAGCCAGAAAGTGATACCGGTGCGGCAGAATTCACGCCAGCCGCGCTGCCCGAATGGCTGATTTCCTGAGCACAAAAGCAATTCGCCGGCACTGGGCCGGCGAATCATGTTTCAGGCAGTGGTAATCAATGCGCGCCGGGGTGCGATTGCGTCCGCGAAGCGCCGGCCTCCTTGTTGATCTGCTTCACTGCGTAATAGCCGATATAGACGGCCATCACCAGGATGAACAAGATCGTAAACAGGCTGAGCAAGCCGATATCGGATGTAAAAAGCAGATTCCACGCCATTGCTGTTCTCCCTCGAATTGTTTGAAAGTGCCGGTTAAGCGGACATGCCGGCGCAATAACCATGCCCGGTCGATGGTGCTACGGCAGCACTTCATGACATTCGCCAGAAACGGCCGCTGCCAGCGGCTCGCCGGACTATCGGGGGAAACCCGGTCGCAGGAAGGATGGCATCTCGCAGCGCACTTCATGCCATAAATGACAGTCACACTCCGCCACGCTTGACAATTTCGACACAGTTTTAATGCCGTGCTGCCGCCAGGAAAGCGTCGAGCACGGGCGCGCAGTCGAGCAAACCGCCGTCACCGTGGTGGTGGAATTCCGGGTGCCACTGAACGCCGCAGACGAAACTACGCCCCTTCCAGCGGATCGCTTCGATGATGCCGTCGTCGGCCTCAGCCTCGACAATCACCTCGTTCCCCAGGCGATGCACCGCCTGATGGTGGATCGACACCACCGCACCCCCCGCTTCACCGCCAAACCAGCGCGCAAACTGACCGTCGGCGGAAAAACGCACGTTATGCACATGGCGGTCGTAATCCTCGTGCTCGTGGGCAATCGCCGTCGGGCACTGGGTCGGCAGATCCTGGTACAGCGAGCCGCCGAGCGCGACGTTGATCAGTTGCATGCCGCGACAGATGCCGAGCACCGGTTTGCCCGCCTCCATGAACTCGTGCAGCAACTCCAGTTCATAGGCATCGCGCACCGGATCACCGGCCCACGCCGGTTGCAACGGCGTTTCGCCGTAGGCCAGCGGGCTGACGTCGGCGCCGCCCTGCAGGATCAGGCCATCGAGATACTCGGCGTAATCGCGCAGTCGGATGTTGCTGCGCATCAGGATGCCGTCCTGCAGGACCGATGGCACCATCAGTACCAGCACATCGCGCGACTGCACCCACTGGGCAATCGATTGCTCCAGCACCTGCAAGGTCCGCGTATGTATCCCTTGGCTATCCGGCACAGGATGATGAATCCTTGCAGAGAGCCCGACATGGATGGGACGACGGCGAAAACTCATGATTCATCTCCCCGGAAAGTGCGCACCGCAGCATCGACCATGCCGCGCAGCCCGCCCGATTCGCCATACCAGCGGCGCAGGTCGCCGGCATGGTTGCCGCTAGCGACCACCCGGCGCAGCACATCAAGCGCACCGGTGCTGCCCAGAACGGCAGCGTGTGGCGCCAGTTGGGTCAGGGTTGCCAGCACATCGTCGCGCAGGGGCAGCGTCTCATGCCGGCGCGGATGCACCAGCGTCGCGTCGAGCCCGAAACGGCAGGCCTGGAAACGGTTGTAGTTGTACACCAGATAGTCGTCTTCGCTGACCGGCTCGCCCTGCTCGCGGAGCATCCGGCACAGGGCCTGCAGGTAGGCGGCCAGGGCCGCCGCCCGCTCGACGCTGAGCGGGGTGTCGCAGACGCGCAGTTCAATGGTCCCGTACTCGGGTTTGGGCCGGATGTCCCAGTAGAAATCCTTCATGCTCTTGACCACGCCGGTGCTTTCCATCTTGGCGAAATAGTCCTGGGCAAAGTCCTCCCAGCGCAGCAGGAAAGGCGCCCGCCCGGACAAGGGAAAGGCAAACACCGAGTTCAGCCGCGCCGAATCGAACAGCGTATCGACCCCCTGCAGGAAAGGCGACGACGCCGACAGCGCGATGAAATGTGGCAGGTAGCGATTGAGCGCGTGCAGGAGGTAGAGCCCCTCGTCGGCACTGGCGCAACCGATGTGCACGTGCTGACCGAAAACCGTGAACTGTTTGGCCAGGTAGCCGTACAGCGCCGATAACTCCTGAAAGCGCGGCTTGTCGAAAATGCGCTGCTCCGACCAACGCTGGAAGGGATGCGTGCCACCACCGCAGATGCCGACGTTGAGGCGGTCGCCGGCCTCGACCAGGGCGTTCCGCATCTGCCCGAGCTGGCCGAGCAAGGCGCCGTAATCGGTGTGCACGTCGGTCGAAATCTCGATCATGCTCTCGGTGATTTCCGGCTTTACATCGCCCGGAAATGGCTGCTTGCCGAGCAGGAAAAGCATGTCGGCCGCCGCCGCGGTCAGGTCGAAATCGGTCAGATCGACCAGTTGCAGCTCCAGCTCGACGCCCATGGTCAGCGCTTCGCCCGCCTTGAATGCTTCCAGCGTCATCTCAGCCGCCCTCCTCGCGCCCGGCCTCGCCGGCCAGGATCAGCGCCCGCTGCGTCGCCACCGGCCCGAGCAGTTCGAGCGCCAGCACCAGCAGACCCAGACCGGCCACCTGGGCGAATACGTCGATACCGAGATGGCGCGTCTGTTCGAGCAGCAGGATGGCGAACACCGACATCGGCGTCAGCGCCAGCCCGGTCAGCGCCCCCTTGCGCCAGCCGATGCCTGACAGACCGGCGAAGGCCACGCAGGCGCCGACCTTGCACAGCGTGCGCACCACCAGGACCGCCAGCGCCAGCCCGGCCCCCTGGGCCACCTGCGACCAGGACAAGGTCGCCGAAGCAAAGACGAACAGCAGGATGGTCAGCAGGCTGCCCAGCGTGCCGAAACCACGATCCGCGCCGGAAAAGACGATGCGCCGGTAACGTACGACCAGGCCGAAGACCAGTGCCGCCAATAGGGCCGAGAACTGCAGGGCGTGCGTCAGGGACACCAGCAGCAGCGTGGCGATGGCGAAGATCACCGTCGCATCGCCACCACCGCGCCGCTGCCAACGCAGCAGGGTCGGCACGGCGACGCCGAACATCGCGCCGATCCCCGCCGACACGCCGATCACGGCCAGGCTGCTCCACAAGGCAGGAAGCAGGCCGCCGGCGCTGGTCAGCACCCAGTAACCGGCAATCGCCTTGAAGACCAGCACCGCGAAAACACAGTTGAACGCCGACAAATGCAGCATGCGTTCGGTAACCTGACCGGAACAGTGCAGTTCGTTGGCCACCCGCAGCGCCGCCACCGGCGACGAAGACATCGCCAGCGCTGCCAGCAACAGGGCCGGCAGCGGTGCCAGGCCGAAGCCCCGGGCCACCAGCAGCACGACGATAAAGGTGCCGAAGGCCTCGACCAGGCTGGTCACGGCCAGCCAGCGGTTATGCCGCAGCCAGTTCAGGTTGATGCGCTGACCGAGTTCGAACAACACCAGCGCGATGGCAAAATCGGCCAGCAGCGCCACCGGTGTTCCGGCCGGCTGGGGCAACAGGCCAAGCTGACCGCTGGCCAGCACGAAACCGGCCAGCGCATAACCGCAGACGCGCGGCAACGACAGCCAGCGGCTGATCGCTTCACCAGCCAGCCAGGCCAGCAGCAAAGCCAGTGGCCAGGCCATGCCGGCAAGCGGATTTCCAAGAGACTCAAGCATCATGACGACTCCCGCGATGATTCGGTTGTGTCCTGCGCAGCCTTGAGCTTAACGCAATTTTCGCCGCACATGCCAGAAGTTGCCGACATGGTGTCAGCCAGATCAATGAAAATCCCGGCTACGGGTTTCCAGTCGCCCCAGCCAGGCGGACAGGTCGACCAGGCGCTGGGCGACCAGATGCACCACACCATCGGCACATTGAAGTTGACCGTAAACCCCGAGCAATGGTGCCCCAAGCAATTCGCGCCGCTGTTTTTCGACCAGCCCCGGCTTGACGACGACATTGGTCCAGCCGGTTTCATCCTCCAGCGTGACGAAGACGATGCCGGTCGCCGTGCCCGGACGCTGGCGGCCGGTGACGATACCGGCGACGCGGACCAGCGCGCGGTCGCCGCGTTGCGCCAGTTCGCCGGCACTGAGGAAGCGCCGCGCTGCGAGATGTTCGCGCAGCAGGGTCAGCGGGTGCGGGCGCAGGCTGTGGCCGAGCTGCTGGTAATCGGCGACCAGGTTGTCGGCCAGCGTCGGCGCCGCCAGCTCGACCGCCGTTTCTGGCGCCGGCAAGCCGGCGAAAAGATCGCCCTGGATCGCCCGCCGGCCACTGTCGGCGACCGCCCAGGCCGCCTGCCGGCGATGGCCGGCGAGACCGCGCAAGGCGTCGGCAGCGGCGAGCTGATCCAGATCGCGCTTGCCCAGGGCGCAGCGCGCGGCGAGGTCGGCGACGTCGGCAAACGGCGCCCGCCGCCGCGCGTCGGCGATCCGCACGGCCGCTTCCCTGCTCAGTCCCTTGATCTCGCGCAGGCCGAGGCGCACCGCGCCGCGCTCGTCGATCCGGCTGTCCCAGTCGCTGGCCGTGACATCGGCGGGCAGCACGCTGACGCCATGGCGGCGGGCGTCCTGGATCAACATCGACGGCGAGTAGAAACCCATCGGCTGGCTGTTGAGCAGGCCGCAGAGGAAGGCCGCCGGATAATGGCACTTGATCCAGGCCGAGGCATAAACCAGCAAGGCAAAACTGGCAGCGTGCGATTCGGGGAAGCCGTATTCGCCGAAGCCCTGGATCTGGGCGACGATGCGCTCGACGAAGGCGGCCGGCACGCCGTTGCCCGCCATGCCGGCGCGCAGCTTGTCCTGGTAGCGGGCAAGATTGCCTTTACGGCGCCAGGCGGCCATCGCCCGCCGCAGTTCGTCGGCCTCGCCAGGCGTGAAGCCGGCGGCAACGATGGCCAGTTGCATCACCTGTTCCTGGAAGATCGGCACGCCGCAGGTGCGCACCAGCACCGCGTCGATCGCCGGCGTGATCTGCTCGATGCGCTCTTTACCCTGGCGCCGCTTCAGGTAAGGATGGACCATGTCGCCCTGGATCGGCCCGGGGCGGACCAGCGAGACCTCGATCACCAGGTCGTAGTAGTTGCGCGGCTTGAGGCGCGGCAGCATGCTCATCTGCGCTCGCGATTCGACCTGGAAGACGCCCATGCTGTCGGCGCGACACAGCATGTCGTAAGTCGCCTTGTCGCCTTCGGGGATTTCGTTCAATGCCAGCGGCCCAATCATCGCCAGCATCCGGCGCAGCGCCGACAGCATGCCGAGCGCCAGCACGTCGACCTTCATCAGGCCGACCGCGTCGAGGTCGTCCTTGTCCCACTGGATCACCGTGCGCTCGGCCATCGCCGTGTTCTCGACCGGTACCAGCCGCGCCAGCGGCCCGCGCGACATGACGAAGCCGCCGACGTGCTGGGTCAGGTGGCGGGGAAAACCGCGCAATTGCTCGGCCAGCCACAGCCACTTGGCGACGCGCGGCGACGCCGGGTCCAGCCCCTGCTCGGCGAAGCGTTCCGGCATCTGTTCGCGCTTGTCCCACCAGGCGAGCGATGCGGTCAGCGCGTCGATGCGGGCGATGTCGAAGCCGAGCGCGCGGCCGGCGTCGCGCAGCGCGCCCTTGGTCCGGTAGGTGATGACGGCGGCGGCCAGCGCCGTGCGCTCGCGCCCGTATTTTCCGTAGATGTAGGCGATGACCTCGTCGCGCCGCTCGTGCTCGAAATCGACGTCGATGTCGGGCGGCTCGCCGCGCTCTTTCGAGACGAAGCGCTCGAACAGCATCGCCGAGCGCGCCGGGTCGACCTCGGTGACGCCGAGTGCGAAACAGACCGTCGAATTCGCCGCCGAGCCGCGCCCCTGGCAGAGGATGCCCGCGCCGCGGGCGAAGCAGACGATGTCGTAGACGGTCAGGAAATAGGCTTCGTACTGCAACTCGGCAATCAGCCGCAGTTCGTGCTCGATGCGCTCGCGTACCGCCGCCGGCACGCCCGCCGGATAGCGCCGGCGCAGCCCGGCCTCGGTTTCGTGGCGCAGCCACGAGGTCGGCGTGTGGCCGGCGGGGACGATTTCTTCCGGGTATTCGTAGCGCAACTCGTCGAGCGAAAACGTGCACAAGGCCGCGATGCGCAGCGTTTCGGCCAGCAACTCAGATGGATACAGCCGCGCCAGCCGCAAGCGCGAACGCAAATGCCGCTCGCCATTCGGAAACAGCGCATGCCCCGCGTCGAACACCGAAGTTTTCAGGCGCAGCGCGGTCAGCACATCCTGCACCGGTCGCCGCGCCCGGACATGCATGTGCACATCGCCCGCCGCCACCAGCGGCAGGCCGCAGGCGGCGCCGAGCGCCTGCAGTTCCGCGAGTTTGGCCGCATCGTCCGGCCCGGCGTGCAATTCGACGGCGATCCAGCAACGACCGGGAAAGCGTTCGGCCAGCCAGCGCCCGTCAGCGACCGCCGGCGTCGCCTCCGGCACCCAGAGCACCAGGCAATCAGGCAGCGCGCCATTCGGTGAGATGGCGTTCAGGTCGTGGCGCTGCAGCGTGTAGGCGCCCTTCTCCGCCCGCCGCCGTGCGAGCGTGATCAACGCCGAGAGGTTGCCGTAGCCCTCGCGGTTCTGCGCCAGAAAGACCAGTTTCAGGCCGTCGACCGTGGTCATCTCGCTGCCGATGACGAGGCGCGTCGTCCCGCCCTGCGCCCGGAACGCCTGATGCACGCGCACGACGCCGGCCAGCGAGCACTCGTCGGTCAGCGCCAGCGCCGCGTAACCCTGCACCACCGCCTGCGCCGCCAGTTCCTCCGGGTGCGAGGCACCGCGCAGGAAGCTGAAGTTGGACAGGCAGTGCAGCTCGGCGTAGTCGGGGAGCGCGGACGGGACGGTCAATGCGGCCCCCTGGCAAACAACTGTATTTTCATACAGTCATTTTAGCCCAGCCCGTGTTTCAGTCCCAGCGCTGCTGATAGGAAAAGGTCGGCAGCTTCCAGGCGAAGCGCAGCGCCAGCATGCGGAAGGCGAAACCGGCGCCGAAGCAGACCAGGGTGATCAGGTCGCTGTCCCAGCCGAGGCCGCGCAGCACCAGGAAGAGCACGCAGACGAACAGCGAGACGCTGGCGTAAAGCTCGCGGCAGAAGACCACCGGCACCTGGTTGCACAGCACGTCGCGCAGCACACCGCCGGAAATCCCGGTGAGCATGCCGGCCATGATCACGACCACCACTGGGTAATCGAGTTGCAGCGCGACGTTGCAGCCGATCAGCGAGAAGGCGACCAGGCCGAGCGCATCGAGCATCAGGAAGACGCGCTTCATGTGGTGCATGAAGCGGGCGATCAGCGTCGTCGCCAGGCCGGCGAGGATGACCAGATAAACGTACTCGGGATGCTGGGTCCAGCCGATCGGGTAGTTGCCGAGCACGACGTCGCGGATCGTGCCACCACCGAGCGCGGTGACGAAGGCAATCACAGCGACGCCGAAGAAATCCATGTCGCGGCGGCCGGCGGCCAGCGCGCCAGACATCGCCTCGGCGGCGATGGCGACCAGGTAGACGACCAGCAGCAGATCGAACTGCTTGGTGGCGAGCGGTTGAAAAACGTGGGCGAGACTGTCGAACAGCGAGGCAAACATCAAAAGGACTCCGTCAGAAAGCGGAAACCCCTGAGCGGGTGTTTCCGTGACGCCTCTCCCCCTGTCCTTTTACCTGAGAGTTTCGGCTCCTCGGAGCCTGCCCCTTCGGTGAGTTGCCAAGCGCCGGGACGCTCGCAACTACTCTCCAGCCGGCGAATCATTTCAGCAGTTCGGCATGCCTGAGCGATTATGGGAGTTTGCGCCTTCGGCGGAGCGCTGGCCAAGCAGCGCTCTCTCTCCTGCAGAGCGGCGGATTATCGGCAGCGCCGGGGCTACCTGTCAATCGGTTCAGGCGAACAGGCCGGGCAGCTCGGCGTATTCGAGAATAGCAGGACCAGATTCAACTCAAGGGATAGGCCATATGCACCCGTTCCGGGGCCAGCCGACGCAATTCCTGCATGAGTTCCGGCGCAGAAAAGCTGTATTGGTGCGACAACAGCCGCACATAACCGATCACTTGCGCGTTGCCGATGCTGTAAATGTGATCGAGCACCGAATACCCCCGCAACGGCAGCGACGGATCGATCTTGAACCACAGGCTCATGCCGTTGTAGCCCTGATGCACCTGAATGTCGTGAACCTGCGCCCAGGGGATCAAGCCATCGTACCTTAGCGGGTAATGGATGCCCTGGCGGTCGAGGCGCACGGCCATAGACGGCCGCAAGCCGCTGAACAGCACCGCGATGTGGCCCCAGAGCACATACAGGGAACCGAGCATGAACAGGAAGATGAAAACGATCAGGAAGATAAGCAGCAGCCAGTCGAAGAGCGCCGGGCCAAAAACATCCTTGCGCGTCAGCGCAAGCAGCATGACGAGAGAAATGCCGGCAGCAAACCCCAGCAGGAGAATGGCCATCAGCAGCCCAGGATAATTCGGCCTGATCGTCAAGGTATCGGCGTCGTCCATGAGCACCGTCCCTACTCGGCGCCGCGATTTTCAGCCTGGACCGGCTCGGGCACTTGAGCCGGCCTGGCAATCCGGCGTCCAAGCCAGACAACGAGCAGACCTGCGCCTAGGAAAAAGATGCCTTCAATGGCAATCAACCAGGCATAGGCGCGGATTGAGGCATCCGACTTGGCATCCAGCAAAGCAGAGCCGTAAGTCCATAACGAATGTGCCACGCTGAACCAGCCCAGCCATTGCACGACTTTGCCGACTGTCTGATTGCTCAGGCTCATCACGGTCCCCCACCATGGTTTTGATTTATGCAATCGATTGCACCGATCTGCGTGTGGCTCATTCTAAGTCAATCATGGCAGACCCAGATAGCAAAAAGCCCGCTGATTAGCGGGCTAAGTGCTTGAATCCATGGCTCCTCGACCTGGGCTCGAACCAGGGACCTACGGATTAACAGTCCGGCGCTCTACCGACTGAGCTATCGAGGAAAAGTCTCGCCGGGTGGCGAGCGGCGCGAATTATAACCAGCTTTTTGGAAAAGGCCTAGTGGTCGCCGTCTTCATCGGTTATTGGGGTGTTTTCCGGATTTTCCGGGGGAAGCGCTGCGGCCTGGGCCAATTGCGCCTGACGGGCTTCGCGCAGGCTCGGGGTTTCCAGGCTGATGCGGCCGAGGGTGCCGGTACGGTAATCGTTGAGCAGGATGCCGGCGGCTTTTTCGAGGTCGAGTTCGCCGCCGCGGCCCTTGATCAGGCAGCCGCGCTTTTTGGCGATGCCTTCGAGCACGGCGACCGCGTCCATGCCCTGCAGGTCGAAGCCGTAGCGGGCCTTGAGCAGCGCCGGGTAGTGGTCGAGCAGGTAGCCGGCGAGCCAGGTGGCGACTTCGTCGTCGATGTAAGCGTTGACGCCGACCGAGTGGCTGGCGGCCATCATCAGGCCGTCGATCGGGTGGTCGATCTTCGGCCAGAGCATGCCCGGCGTGTCGTAGATGGTCAGCCGCGAGCTGATGTCGATGCGCTGCTGGCTCTTGGTCACCGCCGGCTGGTCGCCGACGGCGGCGACCTTCTTCTTGACCAGCGCGTTCATCAGCGTCGATTTGCCGACGTTGGGGATGCCCATGATCATCAGTCGGAGCGGCTTGACCGCGTCGTTGCGATGCGGCGCCAGCTTCTGCGCCAGGCCGGGAATCTTGGCGACGTCGCCGGCCTTCTTGCACGAGATGGCGACGGCCATCACGCCCGGCTGCTTGCCGAAGTATTCCAGCCAGGCCTTGGTCACCGCCGGGTCGGCGATGTCGGCCTTGTTGAGCAGTTTCAGGCAGGGGCGCTGGCGGAAGGTGCGCAGCTCGTGGATCATCGGGTTGCTGGAAGCCTGCGGCAGGCGGGCGTCGAGCACTTCGACGACGACATCGGCCATAGCCAGCGTCTCGCCCGCTTTCTTGCGGGCCTGGGTCATGTGACCGGGGAACCACTGGATCGACATCGTTCAGCCTCCGGTCACGGGCGGGAAGAAGGCGATTTCGTCGCCGGCCTTGACCGGCGCGTCGGCCTTACACATTTCCTGGTTGACCGCGCAACGCAGGTTCTTGGCAGTGGCCAGTTCGGCCCTGCCCTGCCCGACCAGCCAGTCGCGCAACTGGCCGACGGTGGCGACGCCGGCCGGCAGCTCGACGGTTTCGCCGGCGGTGCCGAAGGCTTCGCGCAGGCTGGCGAAGTAAAGGATGTTCACGCTCATGCCAGCAACTCCGCAAAAGTGACGAAGCGGACGCTGTCGCCCGCTTGAACCGCCTGTCCCGGCGGATTGAGGACCAGCCCGTCGCTCCAGCACAGCGAGGTGACGACGGCCGAGCCCTGATTCGGGTAAAGCTCGACGCGGCCGGCGTCGTTGATCCGCGCGCGCAGGAATTCGAGGCGGCTATCCGGCCGGCTCCAGGTGAAATCGGCAGTCAGCGGCAGCACCTTGGGGCGCACGTCGGCAACGCCCTGCAGGCGCAGGATGAAGGGACGGACCAGCATCAGGCAGGTGACGAAGGCGGCGACCGGGTTGCCCGGCAGGCCGATGAACCAGGCGGTGCCGCCTTCCGGTTTGTTGACTTCGCCAAAGGCCAGCGGCTTGCCCGGTTTGATCGCGATTTTCCACATGTCGAGCCGGCCTTCGGCTTCGACCGCCGGTTTGACGTGGTCTTCCTCGCCGACCGAGACGCCGCCGCTGGTGACGATCAGGTCGTTGTCGGCGGCGGCACGGCGCAGCGCGTCGCGGGTGGCATCGAGGCAATCGGGCACGCTGCCGAGGTCGCGCACTTCGCAGCCCAGGCCTTCAAGCAGTGCGCGCAGCGCATAGCGGTTGGAGTTGTAGATGGCGCCGGGCGGCAGCGGCTCGCCGGGCTGGACCAGTTCGTCGCCGGTAAAGAACATGCCGACGCGCACGCGGCGATGCACCGGCAGTTCCGGCAGGCCGGCCGAGGCGGCAAGCGCGATTTCCTGGGCGCGCAGGCGGATGCCGGCGGGCAGGATTTCGTTGCCGGTGGCAATGTCCTCGCCGCTGCGGCGGATGTTCTCGCCAGCGCGCGGGACGTGGTTGATGACGACACGGTCGCCGACGGCTTCGCAGCGTTCCTGCATGATCACCGCGTCGCAGCCGGGCGGCACCGGCGCACCGGTGAAGATGCGGGCGGCGGTGCCGGGCTGCAGTTCGCTGCCGACCGTGCCGGCGGGAATGCGCTGGCTGACCGGCAGCGTCACGCCGACCTGCGCCACATCGGCCAGGCGCACGGCGTAGCCGTCCATCGCCGAGTTGTCGAGCGGCGGCACATTGACCGTGGATACCTGCGCCTGCGCCAGCACGCGGCCAGCGGCGGCCGTAATCGGCACGTGGCGGGTTTCGGCCACCGGCTGGGCGGCGGCGAGCAGTTGTTCGAGCGCTTGTTCGTAACTGAGCATGGTCAGACCTTGAGTTGGCAGTGATCGACGATGAAGTCGGCGACGGCGGCGATATCGTTGAGCGGCAGCACCGGGACGGTCGCGGCAATGGCTTCGTCGCTGGCCACGGCGACGATGTCGTCGCGCTCGGCAAACAGCGGCGGCTTGCCGTTGGCCGGCCGGTGAACTTCCAGCTTGGGCACCGGTTCCTGCTTGAAGCCTTCGACCAGCACCAGATCACACGGCGCCAGACGGGTCAGCAGATCGGCCAGTTGCGGCTCGGGCTCGTCGCGGCATTCGTGCATCAACGCCCAGCGCGTGCCGCAGGCGAGCATGACTTCGGCAGCGCCGGCCTCGCGGTGGCGGTAGGAATCCTTGCCGGGTTTGTCGATGTCGAAACCGTGGTGCGCGTGCTTGATCACCGAGACCTTGAGGCCGCGCGCGGTCAGCGCCGGAATCAGCTTTTCCAGCAGCGTCGTCTTGCCGGAGCCGGACCAGCCGGCGATGCCAAAAACTTTCATGGGCGCGATCATGGGTGAATTCTACCTGTTCAAGCCGCAAACACCGGCGCAAAACCGCCGCCGGGAGTACGGAAATTGGTCGTCTGCCCCTGGTACAGGCGGGCGGCGACGCACTGGATATGGCCGTCGTACACGAAACAGCGGAAATCGGCCTTCATCGTCTGCGCTTCGCCATTGACGATGACTTCGTGCTCGGACGGCGGCGCGATTTCCTGGGCGATGTAATGGCCGGCAAGGATGTCTTCGAAGACGCGCTTGGTCAGCTTGTCGCCGCGATAGGCGGCGCGGCTGCCGAAACCGGTGGGCGGTTTGAAGAACCAGCGCTTGCGCTCGGCCCACAGCGCGTCGGCCTGCGCCGGATCGACGGCGATGGTGCGCGGTACGCCGGCCAGCAGGATGCGCTGCGTGGCGGCGTCGATGCCGAGCGCGGCAAGTTTATCGGCGTCGGACAAAAGCATCAGGTGGCGTTTGTCGGCATGCGTGGCGTGCGCCGCCGGATGCGGGGTCAGGACCACGCCGCCGGCCTGGAAGACCTCGCGGATGGCGCGGCAGGGCTCGCCTTCGAGATAGAAGTCGGTCAGGCGGTTGTACACCAGATCGATGGCCTGGCCGTCGTGCAGCAGACGCTGGCCGTCGCGGACGAAATCGGCCGGGTCGGCGATCACCGCGTCGATGCCGTTGGCGGCGAACAGATCGCGGAACAACGCGAACTCCGGCGCCAGGAACTGCCCGGCCGGCGCTTCATCGACGATGGCGATGCGCGTCAGCGGCGCGTCGCCGCGTTCCAGCCGCCATTCGGCGCGGAACATCTCGAGGATGTCGGCAACGAAGGCGGCGGCCTCGTCGGCATGGCCGTGCGCGGCGAGCAGGTAGGCGTTGAGCAGGCCGCCGCCGGCATTGGTATTGATTTCGATGAGTTTCGGGCCGGCCGGCGTCAGATGGAAGTCGTAGCCCATGAACACGCTGCGCGCGGCGACCGGCCAGCGCGCACTTTCCGGCGCCCGGGCGAGCACGTCGGCGCGGAAGGCGGGCAAGGCCAGGACCATCTCGATGGCGCCGACAATCTCGGCCATGGCTTCGAGCTGCGCCTTGTCGACGCGGATGTCGGCGGCAGAGAAAAGTTGCGGCTGGCGGACGGCCAGTTGGTCGAAGGTGGTTTTCATCGGTTGGCAAAAAAGTCGAGGACGACCTGCAGTTCGCGGGTGCGCTTCATCGGTGGCAGACTTTGCCAGACGCGACGGCCGTAGGGCTTTGATATAAGTCGTGGATCGCAGATCATCAGCACGCCCTTGTCGGCCTCGTCGCGGATCAAGCGGCCGGCGCCCTGCTTGACGTTGATCACGGCGCGCGGCAGCTGGTATTCCATGAAGGCGTTGCGGCCCTGCTTCTTCATTTCCTCGATGCGCGCCGAGAGCACCGGGTCGTCGGGCGGCGCGAACGGGATCTTGTCGATGACCACCAGCGACAGCGCCTCGCCGCGCACATCGACGCCTTCCCAGAAACTCTGGCTGCCGACCAGGATCGCCGCGCCGTGGTGGCGGAAGCGTTGCAGCAGATCGTTCTTGCTGCCCTCGCCCTGAACCAGCAGCGGCATGTCGATACCTTCGTCTTCGAGCTTGGCCTTGAGCAGTTCGTGGGTGCGGCGCATCGCGCGCAGGCTGGTGCACAGGAAGAAGGCACCGCCGCCGGCTGCCTTCACCGCCGGCCAGGCGGCGTCGACGACGGACTCGGTGTAGTTCCAGGCGTTCGGGTCGGGCATGCCCAGCGGCGCATAGAGCACGGCCTGCTCGCCGTAGTCGAAGGGACTGTGCCAGCAGGCCGAATCCGGGTCGCCGAGGCCGAGTTCGGCGCAGTAATGGTGGAACTTGCCCTGTACGGCGAGCGTGGCCGAGGTGAAGATCCAGGCACGCGGATGGCCGCCCATCTGCTTGCGGAAGATGTTGGCGACGTCGAGCGGTGTCGCATTGAGTTGCAGCGAATGGGTGAAAGCCTCGCCCCAATACACATAGCCGGCGTCGGCCGGCTGCTGCCATTGACTCAGGCGCTGGACCAGTTCGCCGGCGCGCTGCCAGCATTTTTCCAGGCCTTCGGCGCGCTCGGCCTGGGTTTCAAGGATGGCGGCAAAGCGGGCGATTTCTTCGAGCAGCCCCTGCAGCGCCGGGGCGAACTCCGGTTTTTCCAGCAACTGGCCGGCGGAAAAACGGCCGGCGTCGATGCCGACGGCCAGGCGAAGATCCTTGGCCGCCTTTTCCAGCGCCTTGCTGGCGACCGGCAGGTCGAGGCAGTCGCGGGCATGGGTCAGCGCTTCGGTCCGCGCGTCGCGGGCGAGATCGAGGAATTGTGCGGTCGACACGCTGTCGCCGAAGAACAGCGTCGCCACTTCCGGCAACTGGTGCGCTTCGTCGAAGATCACCGTATTGCAGGCCGGCAGCAGTTCGGCCATGCCCTCGTCGCGCAGCATCACGTCGGCAAAGAACAGGTGGTGATTGACCACCACCAGATCGGCCGCCATCGCCTCCTTGCGCGCCTGCATGACGAAGCATTCCTTGTAGTCCGGGCAATCCTGGCCGAGACAGTTGTCGCGCGTTGAAGTGACGTGCTGCCAGACCGGCGAATTCTCGTTCACCTCGACGCACTCGGCCTTGTCGCCGCTCTGCGTGGTCTTGGCGAAAACCGAGATGCGGCGGGCGTCGGCAGCGTCCTCGCGGGTCAGGAAACGACCGTCGGCGAGCGAGCGCTGCAGGTGATAGGGACAGACGTAATTGGCACGCCCCTTGAGCAGCGCAATCTTGACCGGCGCCTTGAGGATGTCGCGCACGGTCGGCAGATCCTTGTTGAACAACTGGTCCTGCAGCGTCTTGGTCCCGGTCGACACGATCACCTTGCCGTTCGACTTGAGCGCCGGCACCAGGTAGGCGAAGGTCTTGCCGGTGCCGGTACCGGCTTCGGCGATGAACACCGCGTTGTTCTTGATGGCCTCGGCGATGCGCTCGGCCATCTCGACCTGTTGCGGACGAATGCGGTAGCCGTCGATGGCACGCGCAAAGGCGCCATCGGGCGAGAAGATTTCCTGGAGGGTAGACAAGGTGCTGTTTTCGGGGGAGGTCTAGGCGGCGGATGCGGCCCGCAGCATCTTAACAGAAGCAGGCAGCAAGCATCGGAAACACCATGCTGCACCGCCGCATTGAAAACCACCAAAGCAATAAAACAATTGATAGACAGAACATTACGAATTGTTGCATTGCACAATTAATTGTCGGCAATTCGTTCCGGGCGTGATAAATTGCAGCCATAACAACAGCCAGAAAAGCGTCCGGAAAGGAAGATCAGCCATGCGCCAAATCGCCAAAACCGCCCTCGCCCCCGCCCTTCCGGAAAATCCCCCAGCCGCCGCCCGCCCACAGCAAAACGACCGGGCCCACCGGGTGCTCACCGATACCCAGCCGGCCAACAGCCGCTGGCCGGCCCGTCTTGACCTGCTGCAGAGCCTCAGCGGCCTGGTGCTGGCGCTGTTTCTCGTCGCCCACATGTTTTTTGTCGCGACCATCCTGATCAGCCACGAGCTTTTCTACAACGTTGCCCGTTTCTTCGAGGCCGGATGGCTGTTCGGCGAGCCGCAACCGGCGCTGGTGTCGATGGTTGCCGCTGGCGTTACCGGTCTGCTGGTCGCCCATGCCTGGCTGGCGATGCGGAAAATCCCCGCCGGCTATCGCCAGTACCACGCCTTCTCCGCCCATCGGCGCCGGCTGCGCCACGGCGATACCAGCTTGTGGTGGCTGCAGGTGATGACCGGCTTCGCGCTGTTTTTCCTGACCACCATCCATCTTTACGACATGGTCAGCCAACCCCAGCTGATCGGCCCGTACGAATCCGCCGACCGTGTATGGACCGGCGGCATGTGGCCGATCTATCTGGCGCTGCTGTTCACCGCCGAAGTCCATGGCGGTATCGGCCTGTACCGGCTGGCGGTCAAATGGGGCTGGTTCGTCGGTGATGACGCCAATGCCGGACGCCGTCGCCTGCGCCACATCCGCCACGCCTTCAGCGCCTTCTTCATCACCCTCGGCCTGGTCACGCTGCTGGCCTACATCGACCTGGGTCGCGCCCACGCCGACCGCGCCGGCGAGCGCTACCTGCCGCCGGGACAGACGACGGTCGACCACGGAAAGCACTGAATCATGGACATCATCCACAGCGACGTCCTCGTCATCGGCGGCGGACTGGCCGGCCTGCGCGCCGGTCTGGCAGCAAAGAAACGCGGCCAGCAAGTGATCATCCTCAGCCTGGTACCGCCCAAGCGCTCGCATTCGGCCGCTGCCCAGGGCGGCATGCAAGCCAGCTTGGCCAATGCACTGAAAGGCGCTGGCGACAACGAGGACGTCCATTTCGAGGACACCGTACGCGGCAGCGACTGGGGCTGCGACCAGGAGGTCGCGCGCATGTTCACCCACGTCGCACCCAAGGCAGTACGTGAGCTAGCCGCCTGGGGCGTGCCGTGGAACCGCGTCGAGGCCGGCGAGCGCACGGTGATCATCGACGGCAAGCCGGTGACGCTGACGGAAAGCGTCGACGCCCACGGCCTGATCACCGCCCGCGATTTTGGCGGCACGCGCAAATGGCGCACCTGCTACGTCGCCGACGGCACCGGCCACGCCATGCTGTACGCAGTCAGCGACCAGACCATCGCCGCTGGCATTCCGGTGCATGAGCGGCGCGAGGCAGTGGCGCTGATCCACGACGGCGAACGCTGCCACGGCGCCATCGTCCGCAACCTGATCGACGGCACGCTGACGGCCTATGTCGCCAAAGCCACCTGCATTGCCACCGGCGGCTTCGGCCGGCTCTACCAGGCGACCACTAACGCCGTCATCAACGAAGGCATCGGCGCTGCCATCGCGCTGGACACCGGCGTCGTGCCGCTGGCCAACATGGAAGCGATCCAGTTCCACCCGACCGCGATTTTCCCCGCCGGCATCCTGGTCACCGAAGGTTGCCGGGGTGACGGCGGCCTGCTGCGCGATGTCGATGGCCACCGCTTCATGCCCGACTACGAGCCGGAAAAGAAGGAACTGGCGTCGCGCGACGTGGTGTCGCGGCGCATGGAAGCGCACATCAAGGCCGGCAAGGGCGCCAGCAACCGTTTCGGCCAGCATCTGTGGCTGGACATCACGCTGCTCGGCGCCGCCCACATCAACCACAAGCTGCGTGAAGTGAAAGAAATCTGCCAGTACTTCCTCGGCATCGACCCGGCCAAGCAGTGGATTCCGGTGCGTCCGGCCCAGCATTATTCGATGGGCGGCATCCGCACCGACGCGCACGGCGCGGCACGCGGCCTCAAGGGTCTGTTCGCCTGCGGCGAAGCGGCTTGCTGGGACCTGCACGGATTCAACCGGCTGGGTGGCAACTCGGTGGCCGAAACCGTGGTTTCCGGAATGATCGTCGGCACCGCCATCGCCGATTTCTGCGCCTCGCCGGATGGCGAACTGACGGTATCGACGGCGCTGATCCGTCAATGTTTCGAGCGCGCGCAGGCCGAGTTTTCCGCCATCGCCAATCATCATGGCAAGGAAAGCGCCAGCCTGCTGCTGCGCGAAATGCAATCGACAATGACCGCCCAGGTCGGCATCGTCCGCCACGGCGAAGCCATGAATGCTGCGGTCAACACGCTGCAAAGCCTGCTTTTGCGTAGCCGCGATCTCGGCCTTTCCGGCCGGCGCGGCGGCGCCGACCCCGAACTGACGCTGGCCTGGCGCCTGCAGAAGATGCTCAAGCTGGCGCTGTGCGTCAGCTACGGCGCCTTGCAGCGCACGGAAAGCCGCGGCGCGCATTTCCGCGAGGATTACCCGCGGCGCAACGACGCCGACTGGCTCAAGCGCACGCTGGCAAGCTGGCCCGACAGCGAACAGACCTTGCCGACCTTGAATTACGAGCCGCTCGACATCACCCGCATGGAACTGCCGCCCGGCTGGCGCGGCTACGGCAGGCGCGATGCCATCGAACACCCGCTGACCGCCGGCCGCCAGGCCGAAGTCGACGCCACCCGCGCCGCCCAGAGCAGCAGCGACCGGCACGCCGTGCAAGCCGCGCTGATGCCTTTCCGCCACCTGCTGCCAGCGCATTTGCGCGGGGACAATGCGCGCCTTGGAGAGAACGCATGATCACCCTGTTCCGCAAACCGAAACCGGGCGCGGCGCCGCGTCGCCTGACCCTGCACATCCTGCGCTGCAACCCGGCCGATCCGGCAAGCAAACCTTATCTGCAGGCCTTCGAGCTGGAAGAAGCGGAAGGCATGACGCTGTTCATTGCGCTCAATGAAATCCGCGCGACGCAAGACCCGTCGCTGCAGTTCGACTTCGTCTGCCGCGCCGGCATCTGCGGCAGTTGCGCGATGCTGGTCGACGGCCGCCCAGCGCTCGCCTGCCGCACACTGACGCGCGACTACGGCTGCGACATCACCCTTGCCCCGCTGCCCTTCTTCGAGCTGATCGGCGATCTGTCGGTGAATACCGGCAAGTGGATGCGCGGCACCGCCGAACGCCTGCAAACCTGGATCGCGCAAAGCGAAGCCGTCGACCTCGACGCCCTCGAAGCGCGCATGGAACCGGCACTGGCCGAAGCGATCTACGAACTCGACCGCTGCATCGAATGCGGCTGCTGCATCGCCGGCTGCGGCACGGCGCAGATGAACGAGAACTTCGTCGGCGCCGTCGGCCTCAACAAGATCGCCCGCTTCCGCCTCGACCCGCGCGACACCCGCAGCGATGCCGAGTTTTTTGAGTTGATCGGCGACGACGACGGCGTCTTCGGCTGCATGAGCCTGCTCGGCTGCCACGACATCTGCCCGAAGGAGTTGCCGCTGCAAACGCAGATCGCCTTCCTGCGCCGCAAGATGGCGGTTGAGGGCTGGTGCTGAGAGCCAGCCATACCGGCTTCAACCGGCGAATAACTCCAGGGGCACACCAAAGCGTTTAGCCAAGGCCGCGGCCTGACGAAGATTGATCTGCCGTTTGCCCGACAGTATCTCGGAAATGACGGACTGCGTTGCCACCTCAGGCAAGTCCTTCTGATTCAGACCATGGCTTTCCATCAGGAAAGCCAGACGGCTGGCCGGTGTGGAATTGTCCGGCCAGGGATGTACGCGATCTTCGTATTCGCGGATGCGGTCGGCAACCAAGGCAACCAAGGTAAAGATCGGGTGTTGATCGTCATTGCCAAAACGTTCGAAAACCTCGTCCACAAAAGCCAGCAACTCGGCATGGTGAGCATCGTCCCGGACCGGACCGGACAAACCGAGGGCTGCATTGACTGTCTGCCAGGGTGCCAGCAAATCTTCAACACTCATTTCCACCCTCCTTTGTCGTATTCGGCATGGTCAACACGGCCTTGATCCAGAACAGCTGTGGCGCGAAGGCAATGGCGGCAATCAAGCGATACTTGTTGCCACCAATATTGAACACATAACGTTCGCCGACCTTATCCACACTGCCGAACGTCAACTTCAAATCTGAGTAGCTGGCAAAACAGCCTTTTTCCACCAGCACCCGAAAATTCTGCAAAGGGGCATCCGCAGCCGGATGCCTGATCGCAAAATCCCTCAGTGCCTTGTTTGATATCAGTTTCACGTCAAATTTATAGCAAATTGCGATTTATTGCAAACTGCGATTAAGAGATCTCATCCAATGTGAATTGGATTTGCCATTCGCTTTGATAGATAACTTCATTTGTCACCGACCCAAATTATGACAAAGAATTTTATCTCATAGCCCTACTGCGCCACCAGCATAAGCTATTGTGGCCCCTCGTACTTCCGCCTTGATTCGTGCGACACGCCAAATAACGGCCAACGACGGCTGGCGCCGAAGCCACGATGCAATTGCTGCATCGCAACATCTGCGCTAAAATCGCCCCACTTTCACCGAACAGCCGGACTTTTACCCGTGTAGTTTCCCGCCTGCGAGCCCCCTGCATTCCGCCCCATTGCCGAATCCCGGCTCGCACCGTGCTACCCGCTGTTCCGCCATCCGCCCATCTGGATGCGCCTGCTGCCCCCCCCCAACACCGCACCCGCTGCGGCAACAAAAAGACAATTCATCATGCTCAGTTCCATCAAGCAGGACTGGTTTTCCAATGTCCGCAACGACCTGCTCGCGGGTCTTGTCGTCGCACTCGCCCTGATTCCGGAAGCGATTGCCTTTTCCATCATTGCTGGCGTCGACCCCAAGATCGGGCTCTACGCCTCGTTCTGTATCGCGGTCGTCATCTCCTTCGTCGGCGGCCGACCGGGGATGATCTCGGCAGCGACCGGCGCCATGGCGCTGGTCATGGTGACGCTGGTCAAGCAGCACGGCCTGGAATACCTGCTCGCCGCCACCGTGCTGACCGGCGTGCTGCAGATCATCGCCGGCTGGATCAATCTCGGCGCGCTGATGCGCTTCGTCTCGCGCTCGGTGGTTACCGGCTTCGTCAATGCGCTGGCGATCCTGATCTTCATGGCGCAACTGCCGGAACTGACCAACGTGACCTGGCACGTCTACGCGATGACTGCCGCCGGGCTGGGCATCATTTACCTGTTCCCGTACATCACCAAGGCCATCCCGTCGCCGCTGGTGACCATCGTCGTGCTCACCGCTGTCGCCCTCTTCCTCGATCTCGACATCCGCACCGTCGGCGACATGGGGCAACTGCCGGACAGCCTGCCGGTCTTCCTGATTCCGGACATTCCGCTCAATTTCGAAACCTTCGCCATCATCTTTCCGTACTCGCTGACACTGATGGTCGTCGGCCTGCTCGAATCGCTGATGACGGCAACCATCGTCGATGACCTGACCGACACCAGCAGCAACAAGAACCGCGAGTGCGTCGGCCAGGGCGTTGCCAACATCGCTTCCGGCTTCATCGGCGGCATGGCTGGCTGCGCGATGATCGGCCAGTCGGTGATCAACGTGAAATCCGGCGGTCGCGGCCGGCTATCGACCTTCTCCGCCGGTGTCTTCCTGCTGGCGCTGCTGATGCTGGTCGGCGACTGGGTGGCGAAGATCCCGATGGCGGCACTGGTTGCAGTGATGATCATGGTCTCGATCGGCACCTTCAACTGGGCCTCGATCCGCAACCTCAAGGAGCACCCGGCGAGTTCCAGCGTGGTCATGGTGGCGACCGTGATCGTCACCGTATTCACCCACGATCTGGCCAAGGGCGTCGGGGTCGGCGTACTGCTCTCCGGCTTCTTCTTTGCCCACAAGGTGGCGCTGTTGTTCCGCGTCCGCTCGCGTTCGGAAGACGAGGGCCGCGCCCGCGTCTATCAGTTCTCCGGCCAGATATTCTTCGCCTCGGCCGACCGCTTTGTCGCCTCTTTCGACTTCAAGGAAGTCATCGAGAAGGTGGTCATCGATGTTTCCAAAGCGCACTTCTGGGACATCACCGCCGTCAGCGCCCTCGACAAGGTGGTGCTGAAATTCCGCCGCGAAGGCGTCGAGGTCGACATCATCGGCCTCAACGAAGCCAGCGCGACGATGCTCGACCGCTTCGCCATCCACGACAAGGACGGCGCCGAAAACATGCTCGGCGGACACTGAGGAGCGCATCATGCAAAACGAAAACAAGGTCCTTGCCTGCGTCGACCGATCACACTTCGCCAACACCATCGCCGACGCCGCCGCCTGGGCAGCCAGCCGGATGAACGCGCCGCTGGAATTCCTGCACATCCTCGACCGCCACCCGGAAATCGGCTCCGGCGAGGATCACTCCGGCGCCATCGGTTTCGATGCCCAGGAACATCTGCTCAAGGAACTCGCCGACAAGGATGCCGAAAAGACCAGGGCCATGCGCGAAGCCGGCCGCCTCTTCCTCAACGGCCTGCGCGAACGCGCCATCGCCGCTGGCGTGTCAGCACCGGACACCCGCCAGCGCTACGGCCACCTCGAAGAAAGCCTGGCCGACCAGGAAGCTGGTGTGCGCCTGTTCGTCCTCGGCCGCCGCGGCGAATCGGCCGAAACCACGCAACGTGATCTCGGCCGCAACGTCGAGAATGTGGTCCGCGCACTGCACAAGCCGATCCTGACCGTTACCGAGAATTTCAAGGCGCCGCAGCGCTTCATGATTGCCTTCGACGGCGGCGAAGTCACCCGGCGCGGCGTCGAGATGGTCGCCAACAGCCCGCTGCTCAAAGGCATTCCCTGCCTGCTGCTGATGGCCGGCAAACCGGATCCGGAGGCGCCGAAGAAAATGGAATGGGCGCGATCGACGCTGGAAAAAGCCGGTTTTTCAGTGAGCAGCGAAATCATCCCGGGCGACACTGAAACGGTCATCGCCCGTAGCATTCAGGAGCGCGAAATCGACCTGCTGCTGATGGGCGCTTTCAATCATTCGCCGCTACGCAAACTGTTTTTCGGCAGCCGCACGACCGAGTTGCTGCGCTCGGCAACAGTACCGACGCTGCTGCTGCGCTGAGCTTCAGCGCGGCGCCAGCGCCAGCCACAACGCCGTGGCCAGCAGCATCCAGGCGAAGGCTGCGCGCATGCGGCGTTCCGGCAGTTTGTGCGCGAGTGCGACGCCGGCAGCGACGGTGAACATGCCACCGAGCGCCATCGGCAAACCAAGACTCCAGTCTACGCGCTGGGCGCCGGCGTAGGCGCTGAGCGCGACCAGCGAACTCGGCGCGACCAGGGCCAGGGCCAGGCTTTGCGCCACGGTCTGGCGCTGGCCGAGCCAGCCGGAGAGCAACGGTGTAGCGACCAGGCCGCCACCGATGCCGAGCAAGCCCATGCTGCTACCGCCGGCAACGCCGACCAGCGGCAGCGCCGCCGGGCGCAGCGGCGCGCCGGTGAGCGGTTCGCGCCCGCCACGTCCCTGCCAGAGCAGGCGCAGTGCAAGGATGCCGAGGAAGGCGCAGAACAGGTGACCAAGCAATTGCGCGTCGAGCCGCGTCGCGAAATGCGCCAGCAGCCAGGTGGTCAGCGTCGCCGGCAGGGCAATCGCCAGCACCGCCCGCCAGCCGACCGGATGTTTGCGGCTGTAGCGCCACCAGCCGATCAGCAGGTTCGGCACCATCAGCACCAGCGCCGTGCCCTGGGCCATCGCCTGATCCATGGCAAAGGCGAGCACGAACAGCGGAATGGCGATGATGCCGCCGCCGATGCCGAACAGGCCGCCAAAGAAACCGAGGGCGGCGCCGATGGCCAGCGCCAGCGAGAGATCGGCAAGGGGAAGCAGGTGGAGCAGCGGCATGGGAATGTTGCGGTCAACGAGGGAAAAGCCATGATATTCAGCACAGCGAAAGATACAATGGCGCAACATTCAATTGATTATTGCGTTTAAAGCACGAATGAACGACGTTCCCGACCTCGCCTTCTTCAGCCTGCTCGCCCGCCAGCCCAGCCTGGCGGCAGCGGCACAGGCGCTCGGCATCACGCCGCCGGCGGTGAGTCGACGGCTGGCCGCGCTGGAACAGCGCCTGGGCGTGCGCCTGCTCAACCGGACCACGCGCCGGCTCAGTCTGACGCCGGAAGGCGAACGCTATCTGGAAGACGGCGAACAGATCCTGCGCGACATCGAGCGCCTGGAGCGCTCGCTGCTCGACAGCCGCGAACGACCGCAGGGCTTGCTGCGCATCAATGCCGGCTTCGGTTTCGGCCGTCGTCACCTCGGCCCGGCCATTTCGGATTTCGTCCGCGAGTGGCCGGACATCGAGGTCATCCTCCACCTCTCCGACCGCACGCTCGACCTGACCGAGCACGCCCTCGACATCGCCATCCGCTTCGGCCCGCCGCCGGATGCGCGCATCCTCGCCCGGCGCATCGCGCCCAACCGCCGCCTGCTGTGCGCGGCGCCCAGCTACCTCGCTGCCCACGGCGTGCCGCAAATTCCGCGCGACCTGCAGGCGCACGACTGCATCGTCATCCGCGAGAACGAGCGCGCCTTCAACAACTGGCAACTGACCGACGGCAACCAGCAGGTCACCGTCAAGGTCCGCAGCCCGCTGGCCGTCAATCACGGCGAAATCGCCGTCGACTGGGCGCTGGCCGGGCACGGCATCATCCTGCGCTCGGAATGGGACATCGCCGCCGACCTGCGCAGCGGCCGCCTGGTCCGCGTACTGCCCGACTGGGCGGGCATCTCGGCCGACATCCACGCACTCTATCCGCAGCGTCACCTGCTGTCGGCCAAGGTCCGCGTCTTCCTCGATTTTCTTGAACAACGTTTCGCCAGTTGGCGTGAAGACGGGCAAAACCCCGGCCCACACCCGGCCGATTGCGGTTACCATGCGCAACAGCCATATTAGCCAACCCTGATTTTCGAATTCCAAGGCCCCATGCCACGATTTTCCCTCGCCAGCCTGCGCCGCCCCGTTGTCCTGATTCCGGTTTTCCTGCTTTTTGCGCTGTTGACCGCAATATTGCTACGCCCGCTGTTCGGCAAGGCCGTCACCGTGCTGGTCGCACAAAATGGCGACATCCACCAGTCGGTGGTTGCCAGCGGCAAGGTCCGGTCGCCGCAACGCAGCGAACTGGCTGCGCAGATCTCCGGCCAGGTCCTTGCCGTGCATGTTGCCGAAGGTGCCCGGGTTGCGGCCGGTGACCCGCTGATCGAACTTGACGACCGCGAACTGAAAGCCAGTGTCGCCCAGGCCCGGGCGCAGCTGGCGCAAAGCGAACTGCGCCTGCAGCAGCTGCGCCTGCTCGCCGAACCGCTGGCCCGCGAAGCCTCGCGCCAGGCCGAGGCCAACCTGAACCAGGCCCGCCAGCAATTTGCCCGCACCGAAGCGCTGGTCGCCAAGGGCTTCTACAGCACCAACCAGCTCGACGACGCCCGACGCGCACTGACCGTCGCCGAAAGCCAGTTGCAGGCCAGCCAGCTGCAGGCCGGTAGCAACGCCAGCGGCGGCAGCGACTACCGGCTGGCCGAAGTCGCGGTAGCGCAAGCGCGCGCCGGCCTCGAACTGGCGCAGGCAAAACTGGCCTACACGCGTATCCTCGCCCCGCGCCCCGGCACCATCCTGGCCCGCCTGGCCGAACCGGGCGACAGCGTGCAGCCGGGCAAGACGCTGCTCAGCCTGTCGCCGGCTGGTACGACCGAACTGCTCGTGCAGATCGACGAAAAGAACCTGCGCCTGCTGGCGCTCGACCAGACGGCCCGGGTTTCCGCCGATGCCTGGCCGGATCGCCATTTTCCCGCACGCGTTTCCTACATCAGCCCGGCCGTCGATCCCCAGCGTGGCTCGGTCGAAGTCCGGCTGCACGTGGACAATCCACCGGATTACCTGAAGCAGGACATGACGGTATCGATCGATATCGAAACCGGCAGCAAACAGGGCGTCATCCTGCTACCGGCCGAAGGACTGCGCGGCAGCGTGCTGGAACAGTGGGTGCTCGTCGTGCGCGAAGGCCGTGCCGTGCGGCAAGTGGTGCAAACCGGATTGCGCAACGCCGGCCAGGTTGAGATCGTGGCCGGCCTGGCTGCTGGCGACCAGGTATTGCCTGCCGCCACGGTCGGCGTTGCCGCCGGCGACCGCGTACGTACCGGCAACTGACGTCCGCCATGCATCCCTGGCTCCCTTTCGAATGGATCGCCGCCACCCGCTTCCTGCGCGAGGGGCGGACGCAGAGTCTGCTGATCATCGTCGGGGTCGGTGTTGGCGTCTCGGTGATCGTCTTCATGTCGGCGCTGCTGTCCGGGCTGCAGTCCAACCTGGTCAAGCGCACGCTCAGTTCGCAGGCGCACCTGGTGCTGCTGCCAGCCGAGGAAATCGCCCGGCCGCAGTTCGGCGCAGCTCAGGCGCTGGTGCAGAAACAGGCGCAGCGCCTGCGGTCGATCGACCAGTGGCAGGCCTTGCGCGGTCGACTGGAAAAACTGCCGGAAATTGCCGCCATTTCGCCGGTCGCCTCCGGCCCGGCCTTTGCCGTGCGCGGCGATGCCAACAAGTCGATCACCCTGATCGGCATCGAACCCGCCAACTACGTTCGCGTCATCGAGCTCGACCAGAAAATGGTCGGCGGCGAACTGCGCGTCAATGCCGGCGAAGCGCTGATCGGCATCGAACTGGCGCGCGATCTCGGTGCCACGCTCGGCGACAAGCTGCGCATCAACGCCAGCAGCGGAGCCTCGGATACGCTGACCATCGTCGGCCTGTTCGATCTCGGCAACAAGGCCGCCAACGCCCGCAACGTCTATGTCGGCCTGCGCACCGCGCAAAGCCTGCTCGATCTGGTCGGCGGCGTCTCCAGCATCGACCTGGCATTGCACGACATGTACCAGGCCGAAGCGCTGTCGCAGCGCCTCAACGCCGAAACCGGGCTGATCGCCGACAGCTGGATCAAGACCAACGCCCAGTTCTTCACGGCACTGACCTCGCAACGGGTTTCGAGCAACGTCATCCGTTTCTTCATCGGCCTGTCGGTGGCTTTCGGCATCGCCAGCGTGCTCGTCGTTTCGGTCGTCCAGCGCTCGCGCGAAATCGGCATCCTGCGCGCAATGGGCGCCAGCCGCGGCCAGATGCTGCGCACCTTCCTGCTCCAGGGCGGCATCGTCGGCCTGCTTGGTTCGTTGCTCGGCTCAGCGCTGGCCTGGTCCTTCCTGGCGCTCTGGCGGACGCTCGCCGTCAATGCCGACGGAACGCCGATGTTCATGATCGAGGTCGAACCTGGCCTGGTCCTGATTGCCGCCGCTGGCGCCACGCTGGTCGGCGTGCTGGCGGCACTGATGCCGGCGCGACGCGCCGCTTCGCTCGACCCGGTGGTGGCGATCCGTGGCTGACGCACGACACACCAACGCCGTCCTGCAACTGGCCGGGCTGAAAAAATCCTACCTGAGCGGCGACAGCGAGCTGGAGGTATTGCACGGCATCGACCTGACGCTGCAGCGTGGCGAGTTCGCCGCGCTGATCGGCCCGTCCGGTTCCGGCAAGAGCACGCTGCTCAACCTGATCGGCCTGCTCGACCGGCCCAGCGCTGGCCAGCTGTTCATCGACGGCGTCGAGACCAGCACCCTGGCCGAAGCCGAAATCACCCGCCTGCGCGGGCAGCGGATCGGCTTCGTCTTCCAGCACCACCTGCTGATCCCGGCGTTCACGGCGCTGGAAAACGTCATGATGCCGCTACTCATCGACCGTGGCCGTCCGGATGCAGCCATGCGTGCACGCGCCGCCGAACTGCTGGCCGGCGTCGGTCTCTCGGCGCGTGCCGACTACCCGGCGAGCAAGCTCTCCGGCGGCCAGCAGCAGCGCGTTGCCATCGCCCGGGCGCTGGCAACGCGCCCGTCGCTGGTACTCGCCGACGAGCCGACCGGCAACCTCGACACGCACACCGCCGACGACATCTTCGCACTGCTGCGCGAGGTCAACCAGCGCGAGCAGACCACCTTCCTGATCGTCACCCACGACCCACGCCTGGCCGGCCGCTGCGACCGCATCGTCGAACTGGTCGATGGCGACATCGTCAGCGACCGTCCCAATCCTGCGCACCAGCCGGCGGGCTAGCCGGAAAGCGAGGACGGCGCTATCCTCGCCCCCTGACAACCAACACAAGCTGGAGATCCCCATGCCTGCCCTGCTCCCCCATCCCGATCCCGACGGCCTGCTCGAATACTCCGTGGTCTATACCGACCGCGCGCTGAATCACATGTCGCAGCAGTTCCAGGGCGTCATGCGCGACATCTCGCGCATCGTCAAGAAGGTCTATAACGCCAAGGCAGCGATCATCGTTCCCGGTAGCGGCACCTTCGGCATGGAAGCGGTAGCCCGCCAGTTCGCCACGCAGCGCAAGGTCATGGTCATCCGCAACGGCTGGTTCAGCTTCCGCTGGACGCAGATTTTCGACATGGGCCACATTCCCTCGGAAAGCACCGTGCTCAAGGCCCGCCAGCAAGGCAGCGGGGCCCAGGCGCCGTTTGCGCCGGCACCGATTGAAGAGGTTGTCGCAGCGATCCGCGAGCAGCGCCCGGAAGTCGTCTTTGCCCCGCATGTCGAAACCTCGTCCGGGATGATCCTGCCCGATGACTACCTGCGCGCCGTCGGCGCCGCCGTGCGCGCGGTCGATGGCCTGTTCGTGCTCGACTGCATCGCTTCCGGCACCGTCTGGGTGAATATGGCCGCCAACGATGTCGACGTGCTGATCAGCGCCCCGCAAAAGGGCTGGAGCGGCTCGCCGTGCTGCGCGCTGATCGCCCTGGGCGAGCGCGCCCGCGCGCATATCGACGCGACCAGCAGTACCAGCTTCGCCTGCGACCTGAAGAAATGGCTGCAGATCATGGAAGCCTACGAAAGCGGCAGCCACGCCTATCACGCGACCATGCCGACCGACGCCCTGGCCTCGGTGCGCCAGGTCATGCTCGAAACCGAGGCTTACGGTTTCGACAAGGTCTGCGCCGAACAATGGGAACTTGGCCGGCGCGTGCGCGCGCTGCTGGTCGAACGCGGTTTCCCCAGCGTCGCCGCCGAAGGTTTCCAGGCCCCCGGCGTGGTCGTCAGCTACACCACCGACCCGGACATCCAGAACGGCCGCAAATTCATCGCCCAGGGCGTGCAGAGCGCTACCGGCGTACCGCTGATGTGCGACGAGCCGGCCGATTTCCGCACCTTCCGCCTGGGCCTGTTCGGTCTGGACAAGCTGCACGACCCGGCAGCGGCAGTTGCCCGGCTGAGCAAGGCGCTGGACGGCGTGGCCGGCTGAAACGATTCCTTACAACTGGAAAACGACAGCTTACGTCGCTGTCCTTAAGCTTCCTCCTGTCGCCGGTCCATTTCCGGCTCATCCACAGGAGAACATCATGAAGCACTTCATCCAGCCCAAGCGCCTGCTCGTCGCCGCCGGCATCGCCCTCGCCGTCCCCCTTGCCGCGATGGCTTACCCCGGCGGCAAGGCCGGTGCTTGCGACGGCAAGGACGGCATGCGCCAGGCCAGCATGCATGGCGGCCACGGCATGATGGGCGACAAGATGGCCATGCGCGGACTGCATCGACTCGACCTCAGCGAAGCCCAGCAGGACAAGATCTTCGACATCATGCACGCCCAGGCCCCGGCCACGCGTGACCAGATGAAGAGCCTGCGCAAGAGCGAAAAGGAACTGCAGGCCCTGAAGGCAACGCCTGACTACAGCGAAGCCAAGGCCCGCCAACTGGTCGACCAGATCGCCAAGCAGCGCGCCGACATGGAAATGTCCCGCCTGCAGGCCGAACGCAAGGTCATGGACATCCTGACGCCGGAACAGCGCAAGCAGCTTGCCGAGACCAAGCCGGCCAAGCGCGACGAGCGCGGCCCGCGCTCCTGAGCCTCGCCCGCCCCACGTAAAAACGGCCGCTGTTGCGGCCGTTTCTTTTACTTGTCGCCCGAATCGCCGGGCGGGAATCCCGGGAACATCGAACGGGTCTGGTTCTGCAACTGGTCCTGCATCGACAGGAACATCTTCTTCGACTGATCCATGTAGGCGGTCATCATGTTCTGCATCGCCGGCTGCTGGAAATTCAGGAACTGGTTCCAGAAATCCGCCTGCACGCTGGCCGTGTCGCTCCCGTACATGGTGCGCGACTGCTCCTGCAGCTTCTGCTGGAAGTCGACGAAGGTCTTCATGTTGTTTTCCAGGTAGCGCCCCAGCATGTTCTGCGAGGTGCTGCCGTAGAAGCGGATGAAACCGGAAAGCAGATCGCAGGAGAACAGGGGCACGCCGCCGGTTTCCTCTTCCAGGATGATCTGGAGCAGGATGCTGCGGGTCAGATCCTCACCGCTCTTGGCATCCACCACCTTGAAGCACTCGAATTTGAGCACCAGTTCCTTGACATCTCCCAGCGTGATGTATGCACTCGTCTTGGTGTCATACAGACGGCGATTGGGATATTTCTTGATCAGGCGAACCGGTTCGGACATGCTGAGGCCTCAAGACTGGTTTATGTGCAGCGCAACATTATAGCCGAAAAAAAGGGCGCCCATGGGCGCCCCTTCGTGGTGCAGTGCAAAAATTACTGGTAATACAGGCCGCCGTTGATGTTGATCGTGGCGCCGGTGGTGAAACCGGAGAGTTCGTTGCACAGGTAGGAACAGGCGTAGCCGATTTCTTCCGGCTTGGCCAGGCGCTTCATCGGCACGGAGTCGACGATGGTCTGCAGGACTTCCGGCTTGATCGCCATGACCATCTTGGTGGCCACGTAGCCCGGGGCGATGGCGTTGACCGTCACACCCTTGGCCGCCAGTTCGGCAGCCAGGGCCTTGGTGAAGCCGATGACGCCGGCCTTGGCAGCCGAGTAGTTGGTCTGGCCAGCCTGACCCTTGACGCCGTTGACCGACGAGATGTTCACGATGCGGCCCCAGCCACGCTCGGCCATCTTGGCGGAGACTTGCTTGGTCATGTTGAACAGCGAGGTCAGGTTGGTGGCGATGACGGCATCCCAGCCATCCTTTTCCATCTTGGCGAACATGCGGTCACGGGTGATGCCGGCATTGTTGATCAGGATGTCGACCTGGCCGCAGGCGGCTTCAGCTTCGGCAACCATCTTCTGGCAGTCTTCCAGCACGGAGACGTCACCGCCGACGCAGACGAAGTCGTTGAAACCGGCAGCAGACATTTCGGCCAGCCAAGCGTCCTTATTGTCGAATTGCGGGTGATAGGCGGCAACCACCTTGTGACCGGCCTGGGCCAGTTGCTGGCAAATGGCGGTACCCAGACCACCCATGGCACCGGTAACGAGAGCGACACGTTGCGTCATGTTATTTCCTTCCTTATTGATAAAGCGGGGTTAAAAAACGCCGGTCAGAACATATGCTGACCGCCGTTGATGGAAATGTTGGCCCCGGTGACGAACGCCGCTTCATCGGAAGCGAGGTAGGCAACGAGGCCGGCGATTTCTTCTGGTTTGCCCAGACGCCCGACGGGAATCTGCGGCAGAATCTTGGAATCGAGGATGTCCTGCGGAATGGCCGTCACCATCTTGGTGCCGATATAACCCGGCGAGATGGTATTGACCGTGACACCCTGCTTGGCGACTTCCAGCGCCAGCGCCTTGGTGAAGCCGTGCATGCCGGCCTTGGCGGCAGAATAGTTGGTCTGGCCGAAGGCACCCTTCTGGCCGTTCACCGAAGACACATTGACGACACGCCCCCATTTGCGCTCGACCATGCCGTCCATGACCTGCTTGGTCATGTTGAAGACGGAGTCGAGGTTGGTGCGGATGACGGCATCCCAGTCGGCCTTGGTCATCTTCTTGAAGGTCATGTCGCGGGTGATGCCGGCGTTGTTGACCAGCACGTCGATCGGCCCGACTTCGCGGGTGACGGTTTCGACACAGGCCTTGGCCGAGTCGAAATCGGTGACATCGCAGGGATAGGCCTTGAAGCCGTAGCCCATGTTGTTCATGTTCTTCAGCCACTCTTCCGCCTTGGCGTTGCCCGGCGAATGCGTGGTCACGACCTTGTAGCCCAGCGCCGCCATCTTGATGCAGATGGCTTCGCCGAGACCGCCCATACCGCCGGTAATCAGTGCAACTCGCAACATTTTTTGTCTCCTTGTCGGACTTGGGGAATCAGACCGCACGTTCCCTGACGTAACGGCCCGGTGCCGGCTCGATGGCTTTGTATTTTGTTGTGCCGATCTTGCGCGCGGCGCGCTGTTCTCCACAGTGCTCCTTGATCCAGTTGGCCCAGTCGAGCCACCAGCTGCCCTTCATTTCGGTCGCCGCTGCCAGCCAGGCATCGGCGTCCGCTTGCACATCGTCGTTGATCCAGTAACTGCGCTTGTTCTTGCTCGCCGGGTTGATCACGCCGGCGATATGACCCGAGGCGCCAAGCACGAAACGCAGCTTGCCGCCGAGGATGCGGGTGCTCAGGTAAGCCGACTGCCAGGGCACGATGTGATCCTCGCGCGTGGCCAGCAGGTAGACCGGCATGTCGAGCTTGCCGAGATCGACCGTCTCGCCGCACATGGTCAGCTTGCCGGGCACGCGCAGGCTGTTGTCGAGGTACATGTTGCGCATGTACCAGCAGGCGAACGGCCCCGGCAGGTTGGTCGAATCGGAATTCCAGTAAAGCAGGTCGAAGGCTTGCGGCTTCTGGCCCTTGAGGTAGTTGTTCTGGACGTAGTTCCAGACCAGGTCGTTGGCGCGCAGGAAGGAAAAGGTATTCTGCAGGTCGCGCGCCGGCAGCAGGCCGCCCTGGCCGATCGTCGCTTCGCGGGTGGCCAGCGCCTGCTCGTCGATGAACAGGCCGATCTCGCCGGTATCGGAAAAATCGAGCAGCGTGGTCAGCAGGGTCAGCGAGGCGACGCAATCGTCGCCGCGCGCCTTGAGCACGCCCAGCGCCGAGGTCAGGATGGTGCCGCCGACGCAGAAGCCGAGTGCGTTGATCTGCTTGACCCGGGTGATTTCGCGGATGACCGAAATCGCCGCCAGCGGGCCGTGCTCGAGATAATCGTCCCAGCCCAGGTGTCCCTGCGCTTCCATCGGGTTGCGCCAGGAGACGAGGAACACGGTGTTGCCCTGCTCGACCATGAAACGGATCAGCGAGTTATCCGGCTGCAGGTCCATGATGTAGAACTTGTTGATGCACGGCGGCACCACCAGCAGCGGCCGCGTGCCGACCTTGGGCGTCAGCGGCGCGTACTGGATCAACTGCATGACCTCGTTCTCGAAAACGACGGCGCCTTCCGTGGTGGCAATGTTCTTGCCGACCTCGAACACCGATTCGTCGGTCATCGAGATGCGGCCCTTCTCGAAATCCTTGAGCAGGTTGTTGATGCCGTCGGTAATGCTCTGGCCCTTGGTTTCCAGGGCGAGCTGGATGAATTCCGGGTTGGTCGCGGCAAAATTGGTCGGCGCCATCGCATCGGCCACCTGGCGGGCCAGGAAACGCATCTTGTCGCGCGCCTTGTCGTCCTGCGCCGGCAGCACCTCGACCATTTCCTTCAGGTAACGGACATTGAGCAGGTAGGCCTGATGCAGGTAGTCGTAGATCGGGCTGTCGCGCCAGGCCGGTGCGGCAAAACGGCGGTCGCCGGGTTCGGGTTCGACCTTGAAGGTCTGCGGCGCGCCCTTCTGCTTGTCAAGCATGGCCTGCCACAGCGACATCTGCTGGTCCATCAGGCGCTTCTGCAGCGCCGTCAGTGCCTGCGGGTCGACTTGCGGCGGCGGATTGCCCTGGGCTTGCGCGTTCTTGCCGAGAAATTCCATGAACTGCTGGGCCATGGTCTGTCCTGCCTGCATGAACTGCATGGCTGACCCCAGAAAAGCCTCGTTATTGTTCGATCCTTGCGTCATGGAATTCTGTTCTCGCTGGTTGTCGTGGGCTGCAGCTTCTGGATTCTGCATACCCGTCCGGGCACTGTCAATGCATAATTACCGGATGTACATCATCGCCATCGGGTGGCTCTACGTCACCGTTCTCATCGCCGCCAACGAAGCCAGCGTTGTCGCCGGCGTCATTTCCTTCGTCTTTTACGGACTCCTGCCCTGCAGCATCCTGCTGTGGATGAGCGGCAGCAAGGTGCGCCGCCAGCGCCGCGCCTACCGGGAGGCGATGCAGTCCCAGTCAGGCCAGCCAGATCAGGCTGGCCATGCGCCCGGTGACGCCGTCGCGCCGGTAGGAGAAGAAACGCCCGGCATCGGCGACGGTGCACAGTCCGCCGCCATGGATGGCAACGACGCCGGCAGCGTTCAGCCGCCGGCGGGCAAGCGCGTATAGGTCGGCCAGCCACTTGCCGCCGGCCTGCGGCCGGAATGCCTCACCGGCCGCTGCGTCGTGCGCGACAAAAGCGCTGCGCACCTCGTCGCCGACTTCGAAGTTGTCGGGGCCGATGGCCGGCCCCAGCCAGGCCATGACCTCGCCCGGCGGGCAATGCATGGCCACCAGCGTGTTTTCCAGCACCCCGGCCAGCAAGCCGCGCCAACCGGCGTGCGCTGCCGCAACCACCGTCCCCTGGTGATTGCAGAAGAGCACCGGCAGGCAATCTGCAGTCATCACGACGCATACCCGCCCGGCCTGCGTGGCGTAAGCGGCGTCTGCCTCGGTACCGGCCGCCACTTGCGCCACATCGACGACCTCGACGCCATGCACCTGGCGCAACCAGCAGGGTTCGCCGGGGAGCTCGGTGCGCAGCCGGGCGCGATTGGCGGCGACCCGCGCCGCGTCGTCGCCGACGTGATCGCCCAGATTGAAGCTGTTCCAAGGCGCCGGGCTGCTACCGCCGTCGCGCAGGGTCTGCAGCGCCCGGACATTGGCCGGGGCCGGCCAGTCGGGAATCAGGAAATCAGCCATGGCGCAGGGTGTCGAGCAGTTCGCGCATGTCTTCGGGCATCGGCACTTCCCACTGCATCTGCCGGCCGCTCAGCGGATGGACCAGGCCGAGCCGGGTCGCGTGCAAGGCCTGGCGCTTGAAGACCGGCAAACGCGGATCGTGCTTGCCATAAACCGGGTCGCCGACCAGCGGATGACCGATCGATGCCATATGGACGCGGATCTGGTGAGTGCGACCGGTTTCCAGCGCGCATTCGACCAGCGTGCAGTAAGGAAACAGTTCCAGCCGCCGGTACCAGGTCAGCGCCGGTTTGCCGCCGCGGCTTTCCGGCACCACCGCCATCTTGATGCGATTGACCGGATGCCGACCGATCGGCGAATCGACGCCGCTGTCCCGCCGGATCTGGCCGGCAGCCAGCGCCAGATACTGGCGCTTGACAGTACGCGCCTGCAACTGGCGCACCAGATCGGTCTGCGCTTCCAGGGTCTTGGCGACCACCAGCAGGCCGCTGGTGTCCTTGTCCAGACGGTGCACGATGCCGGCGCGCGGCACCTCGGCAATGCCCGGCACATGATGGAGCAGCGCGTTCATCAGGGTGCCGCTCCAGTTGCCACTGCCCGGATGCACGACCAGTCCGGCCGGCTTGTTGATGACCAGCAGGGTTTCGTCCTCGAAGATGATGTCGAGCGGAATGTCTTCCGGCAGTTCGGTGGTCACCGCGTCGTCCGGTACCGCGAGCAACAGGCGTTCGCCGCCGAGCACCTTGCGTTTGGGTTCGCTGACGACATCGCCATCGACTTCGACCAAGCCGTCACGAATCCAGCCCTGCAGGCGGTTACGCGAATGCTGCGGCAGCAGCTCGGCCAGTGCCTGATCGAGCCGCTTCCCCCCGCAACCGTCAGGAACGCTCAGTTGGAGCGGCTCGCTTGGGCTATAATCGCCCGAGTTTTCATAAGGATCGTTCATGATGCGCAGTTTACCTGCATTCGCCTCGTTCACCGCCGGTCTGAGGTCTTTGCTCGCCATACTGGCTCTCGCCGTACTTGCCGGTTGCAGCACCACGGGCTCGGAATACGACGAAACCGCCGGTTGGTCGGCTGGACGTCTCTACGCGGCAGCCAAGGAGGCACAAGCCGATGGCTCCTGGGACACAGCCGTGAAGATGCTGGAAAAGCTCGAGGCACGCTACCCTTACGGCCGTTTTGCCCAGCAGGCGCAGATCGAACTGGCCTATGTCTACTGGAAGTCCGGCGAACCCGGCTCCGCCCTGGCAGCCGCCGACCGCTTCATCAAGCTGCACCCGAACCATCCGGCTGTCGATTACGCGTTTTATTTGAAAGGTCTGATCAACTTCAATGAAGACCTCGGCCTGGTCGGCCACCTGAGCAACCAGGACCTGACCGAACGCGACCCCAAGGCGGCCCGTGAAGCCTTCGACTCGTTCAAGGAACTGGTCGAACGCTTCCCGAAGAGCAAATATGCAGCCGACTCGATCAAGCGCATGAACTATCTGGTCAATGCCCTGGCCTCGCTGGAAGTTCACGTCGCCCGCTACTACATGAAGCGCGGCGCCTACATCGCTGCAGCCAACCGTGCCCAGGTCGCCGTCGAAACCTACCCGCAGGCGCCGGCCATCGAGGAAGCCTTGTACATCCTCTACCTGGCCTACGACAAGCTCGGCATGGAAGACCTGCGCAACGACGCCGACCGCGTATTGCGCAAGAATTTCCCGGAAAGCCAGTTCTACGTCACCGGGATCGAACGCAAAACGCCCTGGTGGCAACTCTGGTGATTGACTGAAACCCGCCGCCCGGCGGGTTTTTGTCATCCGCCCTGCTTGATCGCCAGCAGCGCCTGATTGCGCAGGGTGCGCAACAGCGACAGTTCCTTGTCCGGGATGACGATGCCGCCGGCCTCGTCGCAGTCGGCGTAGATCAGTGCCACCGGACTGCCCTTGATGTTCAGTGGCAGCAGCACGAAGGAACGCGCCGGCACCGCCTGCCGATACCAGTCCGGAATGCGCCCGGCAATCTTGGGGTCGTCGATGTCGTGGATCAGGATGTCGGCGCCCTTCGAGGTCGCGGCATGGAAGATGTCCGGGGTGAAGCTGAGGGGGAAGCGGAAGTTGCGGGCAATTTCGGTCGCTTCCGGACCAAAGCCGAAACGCCCCTGCATGCTGCCCGACTTGGCATCGCGGATGCACAGCAGCACCCGCTTGAAGCCCATCGCCCGGTACATGGTTTCGAGAATAATGCGCAGGATGTCGTTCAAGCGATAACCGTCGACCAGGGTATTGCTGATGTCCTGGATGCCAGCCGTCAGCACCGCCTGGGCGTCGGCCGCGCCATTGCCGGTCACGTCTTCGAGCACCCCGGGGGCGACGGCATCGCGCAACAAGGTGCCGTCGAGGGAATCGTCGACCGGCGGAGCCGCCGCCTCGTCCGCGCTGCTGGCAAATTGCTGCATCTGCCGGCCGAACGCCGTTTGCTGGACGTTCAGATGAATGATCCGGGCGAAATCGGAAATTTCCTCGACCGCGCGCCGTACCGTCTGCATGACTTCCGCTTCGTCAAGCGGCACGGCTTCGTTGAAGCGCCCCAGCACCTTCTGCAACTGCTGCTTGCCGGCCTCATGCTCGCCCTGCCCGATGACGTCACACAGCACGCCGGAAAAACCGGCGAGCACGCGCAGGCGCTCCTCGGTCGTCGCCGGCTTGCGCAGGTGACCGGGCGGCAGCCGCCGCATCGAGCCGACGATCACCGACGGGAACCCCCACTGGCGGGCGATGGCAATCCCGAGATCCTCGAAGGAAATTCCCAACACCTGCTGCGCCGCCTGGTCGTCGCTGCATCCGCGCTGGGCCATGATGCGGCGGATTTCATCGGACTCCTCGGCAAAATAGTACTGCGACAGCAGGCGGCCGAGATTGTGGAACAAGGCGCAGATGAAGGCCTGTTCGAGATCGTGCATGCCGGCCGCAGCACCGATGTCCTTGGCCAGGACACCGGCCAGGTTGGCGCGCAGGAATTCTTCCTTCAACTGGTTGGCGTTGCCCTTGTTCTGCAGGTGTTCAAACAGCAGGACGGTGATGGCGATGTTGCGCACGCTCTCGAAGCCGAGTACGACCACCGCCCGCGACACCGTGCTGATATTGCCGCCACCAGCCGGCCGGAAATAGGCCGAATTGACCAGCCGCAACAGCTTGTTGGTCAGCGCGAAGTCCTTGAGGATGGTGTTCGACAGCTTGTTGACGCTTTCCGTCTCGCTGTTGGCAATGCGGTTGATCGCGCTGACCGATTCCGACAAGGCGGGAAAATCGCTCTTGTGACGCATCCGGCGCAGCAGGAAATCGATGGTGGCCTGGCGGCCGACCGTATCGATGACCGGCGCCTCGTCGGTTTCCGAATAATCGTCGAGGGCGGCGATGAACTGCGCCATTTCCTGATAACGCAGCCCCGGGTCGCGAGCCAGCGCCTTGGCCAGGATGCTGCCCAGGCGTTCATCGACGGCCACGTCGTCGGGCAGGCGGATGTCCTCGCTGAGGATGCGGCGGAACATCTCGCCGAGACTGTCGCCGGAGATTGCCCGGCGGCCCGCCAGCATTTCGTGGAGCACCAGGCCGGCGGAAAAGACGTCGGAACGCGCGCTGCACTCGCGGCGGTCGATGTATTCGGGCGCCATGTAGGCCGGAGTGCCGCTCAGTTCGTCCCGGCTGTCGCTGGGCGCATCGACCCGGGCAGCAATGCCGAAGTCCATGACCCGGGGCGTGCCGTTTTCATCGATCAGGATGTTCGAAGGCTTCAGGTCGCGGTGGATGATGCCCCGGGCGTGGGCGTGGGCCACCGCATCGAGCACCGGGCGCAGGATGGACAGCGCCTTGAGTACCGGCAGCGCGCCGCCCTGGCGCAGGCGTTCGGCGAGATTCTGGCCGGGCACCAGTTCGAAGACGAGGAAGATGTCCCCGCCCTCCTCGCCGGCTTCGAAAATGGGCACGATATTGGCGTGGCGCAACTGGCTGACCGCCAGCGCCTCGTCGAGCAGCACCTTGTTCTGTGCCGGGTCCGGGTGCGTGAAATGCAGCGTCTTGATCGCGACTTCCCGCTGCAATTGCGGGTCGAAACCGCGATAGACCGTGCTCTGCGCACCCCGCCCCAGTTCGCCGCGAATTTCGAAGCGGCCGATTTTCCGGATCATTATTCGATGTCTTCCGTCCAGGCCAGACGGGGAATCCCGTCTGCCCCGCCCCACACGATGGCGTTCTGTCCATAATCTTCCGCCAGTGCGAGCGCATCCTCAAGTGCAATATCGGGTACGAAGCAACTTTCCTCTACCGGCCAATCCCCGCTGTCGGCGACGTTTTCGGCGGCATAGGGTTCGTAGTTGCCTTCCAGCAGGTCGCACTCGAGCGCTGACTGACGCTCGGCGTTGCGCCCGGGATCAGCCTTTTCGCCGCCGGGATTGCAGGCGGTGATGATGGCAAAGCCCGTTTCGCCGCGCCCGGCCAGCCATTCGGCCAGCGCCGGGCAAGCCGCATCAATGCGCAGTTCGAAACTCCCGGCCGGCAGGAACACCCGGTAGCTTGTTGCCCGATAGGCGTTTTCCAGTTCAGCGCGTTTCGTCATCGCCCTCTCCCCCGATCAGTTTTTCCGCGTCGTCGGCCGGCAAGGCCTCGACGTCCTTGAGTTTTCTCGACAACTGGCGCGTCCGCGTTTCGGCGCGGACGATGCTGTTGCTCGCTTCCTCCAGTTTCTTGCGGGTGTGCGCCAGCGCCTCGCCGAACTTGCCGAATTCGCCCTTGACCGCCCCGAGCACGGCCCACACCTCGGCCGAGCGCTGCTCGATGGCCAGCGTCCGGAAACCCATCTGCAGGCTATTGAGCAGGGCCGCCAGCGTGGTCGGCCCGGCCAGGCTGACCCGGTATTCGCGCTGCAGCAGTTCGGCCAGTCCGGGCCGGCGCAGGGCCTCGGCGTACAGCCCCTCGACCGGCAGGTAGAGCAGCGCGAAATCGGTGGTGTGCGGCGGCGCCACGTATTTGTCGCGGATGCTGCGCGCCTCCAGCTTGAGCCGCGTCTCGATGGCTTTCGCCGCAGCCTCGACGGATTCCGGATCCTGGGCGTCGATCAGGCGCTGGTAATCCTCGATCGGGAACTTGGCATCGACCGGCAGCCAGACGACCTCGGCCTCCGCTCGCCCCGGCAGACGGATGGCGAAATCGACGCGCTCGTTGCTGCCCGGCCGGGTAGCCACGTTGGCCGCGTACTGGGCCGGCGTCAGCAACTGTTCGAGCAAGGCCGCCAGCTGGACTTCGCCCCAGGTGCCGCGGGTCTTGACGTTGCTCAGCACGCGCTTGAGATCGCCGACCCCGGCCGCCAGGTTCTGCATTTCGCCCAGACCGCGATGCACCTGCTCCAGCCTGTCGCTGACCAGCTTGAAGGAATCGCCCAGGCGCTGCTCCAGCGTCGCATGCAGTTTCTCGTCGACGGTACGGCGCATTTCCTCGAGCTTGCCGGCGTTATCAGCCTGCATGGCGCCGAGACGGCTTTCGACACCGGTACGCAGACGCTCGAAGCGCTCGTCCAGACCAAGTGAGAAACGGTTCAGTTCGCGGGCGAAGGCCTCCAGGCGCTCGGCCTGCAAGGTGCCAAGCTGGCCCATCTGGGTGCTCACCGCCTGGCCGAGCAGGCTGGCCGACTGGGCGCGCTCCTCCCGGTCGCGGAAGGATTCCTCGGCATCCTCGCGCCGACCTCGCGCCATTTCCTCGCGCAGTTCGCGCTCCAGCCGCGCCAGCCCGCGTTCCAGACTGTCGCGCAGTTCGCTCAGCGAGCGGGCATCGTCGGCCGGCCGCGTCGCCCGCCAGAGCAGCACCACCTGCAGCAGGATGACCACCATTACCCCAATCGGCAGGGCCAGCGCCATGGTTTCGCTCATTGTCTCACCTCAGCGAAAATTCGACCCGCCCGCCTTGCCCGGACGCCTTGCCCGACTTCGGCGGCACCAGGAATATCTGCCCCGGCGCCACCTTGCCCTGGTCAAGCAACCAGGCCTGGACCTGCTCGGCGCGCACCCGCGCCAGCTGCCCCAGATCGGCGTCGGAGGCCGGCAAATGGGTCAGCAGGAGCTTTTCCATTTCCTCGACCGGCAATTCCTTCTGCAGGCCGATGAAGTTCCTCGGCTTGGGGAATTTCGCCGCCTTGTACACCCGCGCCAGATACGCCGGGTATTCGGCCGGCTCGATGCTGGTGCTTTCCGCATCCTTGCCCTGCTTGCGCAGATCGGCGAGCTTTTCCCGCTGCATCGCCTGCTCGATGGCGAAACGCTTCAGTCCTTCGCGATCGGTTTCCGGGTCGGCATGGCCGGTGATATCCAGTTTCAGCGCGCTGCGATCGTTGAGCGCCCGCGCCAGCGCTTCCAGCTTCTTGCCGGCCGCGGCATCGATCTGCGTCTGCCCCGGCGCGAAGGCCAGGGTCGACAATTCCTCGCCGTCGCCGAACATCGAACCGAGCAGCGCGAACGGCGAGGTCACCGCCTTGACGAACAGGTTGACGATGACCTTGACGATCACCCCGCCGAGCGAAAACTGGGGATCGTCGAGCGAACCGGAGATCGGCAAGTTGATGTCGATTTCGCCGCGATTGTTGCGCAGCAGCGCAATTGCCAGGCTGACCGGCAGACTGGTGGCATCGGGGCTGTCCACGCGCTCGCCGAGCGTGAGCTGATCGAGGAACAGGCCGTTGCTGGCGGTCAGTTGCTGGTTTTCCAGCTTGTAGGCAAGGTTCAGCGACAGTTTGCCCTTGTCGATCAGGTAACCGGCGTATTTGCCCGAATACGGCGAAAACCCGGTCAGATCAACGTCCTTGACTTCGGCCTTGAGGTCGAGAAAGGACTTGGCCGCCAGTGGATTGAGCCGGGCGCTGATCAATACCGGCGCCGCCCTGCCGTAACTGCCGCGCAGTTCGAGTTCGGCCACCGTGCCGTCAACCGACGACAGACCGGTCACCCGACCGCCGAGTTTGCCGATGTCGACCGTGTAATTCGGGCGGACGAAACGGTCGGAAAAATTCACCATCCCGTTATTCAGCGTCACCCTGGCAATGCTCAGGGGCAGCGGCGCCTTCTCCGTTGGCGCTACCGTCGTTGTCTCGGCCTCTGCCGCCGGGGCGGCCGGCTGACGGACGATGTCGGCCAGATTCAGGCGGCCGGCTTCATTTAGGATCAGGCGCGAATAGAAATCGCTGAGGGCAATTTCGCGGATGTCGATGCGCATCGGGTCAAGCCGGAAATCGATACCGCCCAGATGCAGCGACTTCCATTTCAGGAAATCGGCCTTGTTCTCGGGATCAACCAGCAACAGGTTGCCCAGCGTCGCCGATCCCTTGTAGCCGGCCAGCAGGCGCCCCTTTTCCTGGCGCAGGCTGGCGTCACCCTTGGCGGAAAACTGTCCGCGCTGCAACAGCACATTGAGGAACTGTCCCGAATAGCCCTGCAGCGAAGCCAGCGGTATTGCCTGCCCGTCGATCTTCAGATTGCTGGCAAAAGGTTCGGCCTGCAGATCCCCATCGACCGCCAGCTTGCCCTGCTTGTTGACCGTCGCCTGCAGCGACAGCCGGCCCTTCTCGTTGGCCAGGTTGCCCAGCCCTTCGCCACGCAGGCTGAGCCCATCGATCTGCTGAACGGCCACCGGCTGCACCGAGCGGTCTTCGAAACGCAGGCCGAGATCGTCGACCGCCAGCGTCGCCACGCGGGCGAGCCAGGGCGCCGAGGCCGCCTGCTGCCCGCCCTTCCCGGAGGATTTCAAGCGCGGCAGCGTCAGCCATTCGATTTCGCCATCGGCGTTGCGGCGCAGGACGATACGCGCGCCGGCATTGCTGACTTCGCCGATCTCGATGCGCTGACCAGTCAGGTCGGTGCGTAGCGCCTTGATGGCCAGGCTGGGCACTTGCAGTTGCTCGCCGAAATCGACCTGAGCGGCGGCCTCGATCACCTCGACGGAAGCCAGTTTTTCATCCAGCGGTCCGAGTCGTGCCGAGAACTGGCGGATTTCGCCGTTGACCGGTTTGCTGCCGGACGAATCGCGCCAGCGCAAGGTCGCGTCGTTCAATGCGAATTCACCAAGCGACCAGTGCACCGGCGCGGCAGGTGCATCGGCCGCCGGCGCGGCTGAGCTGCCGCCGGCCAGCGCCAGCAGGTTCAGTTCGCCAAGACGATTGACCGAAAGATCAAGCTCAAGTCCGTCCAGCGCCAGACGTTGCACGACGAACTGGCGATTGAATGGATCTATCTTGGACAATTCGACGGCAAGCCCTTTCCAGGCCAGCAGCGCCTGGCCGTCGCCCTGCTGCAGTTGCAGGTCGGCCAGACGGGCATTACCGACGAATACCAGCGAATTCACGCCCCCCGGCAGTTCCCGGAATACCGCCCGGATTTGCGAATCCAGACGCGCAGCAGCGATTTTTACCGGAAGGCCGGCCGGCAGATAGGGCTGCAACTGGGCCAGGTCAAAGCCGGCCAGGTCGAGCCGGAGTTCGCTCTCGCGCCCGTCGGCAAAAGGCGTGGTCTGGCCGTCGAGACGGAAGGTCGAACCATTGACGTTGGCCGACAGCATCGGCTGGACCAGAATCTCGGCTTGGTAAGGCAGGCTGGACAGGAAAGGTAGCGACAGGTTGAGGTCGCTCACGACGAACTCACGCTCGCGCGGACGATCGGCAAAGTGGATGCTGGCGCCGATCAACTGGATGTTGTTCAGGGAAAAACGGGGCGGCGTTTTGTCCGGCGTCTCATCCGGCTTCAACCATTCGTCTAGCAGATCGGAAATGTCGTATTGCCCGTCGCCTGTCCGCGCCACCGAAATGCGCAGGCCGGCCAGCCGGATTTCGTCGACGACCGCCGCCATCTTGAACAGCGAAGCCGCCGAAAGGTTGATGTAAAGCTCATCAAAAGCGGCCTGCTCCTTGCCGTCGCGAACCACCGCGAGACCTTTGACCGTGACCGACAGCACCAGCGGATTGATCGCCAGATCGTCGATCCGCACCTCGCCGTGCAGCGCCTTCGCCAGCTGTTTTTCCAGAACCGACTCGAGCACCGGCGGTGCCAGGAAAAATCCGCTGGCCAGCAAAACCGCCACACCGGCCAGCACCCGCTTTCCCAGGCGACGTCCACGTGGCTGACTGGCAAACTCGCGCAAGGCTGACAGCTTTGACAACACCGACTGAAGCGCTTCGGACATGGTAATCTTGGTAAATAATTCGTATCAACGAGTCCGCCAAAGCGGACAAACAGGCAGGCAAACAGCACCAATGAAGTGGATTATCGACGATATCAAGCGCGGCTGGGCGCAATTGCATCGTGCGCAAACGCAGTTAACGATTTTCCTGATCGTGCTGTTCGGCGCACTGGTTTACCTGATTGCCGGCTATGCCTTCCGGACCGATAGCGTACTGTCCTACCTGCGGATCACCCGGGGCGGTTGCCGGACCATGGACAACGGCCTGATCATCGCCCTGTTCTCCGGCATGATCTTCTTCTCGCTGACTGCCATCCTGACCCTCGGCGAAGTCCAGCGCCTGTTCCAGGCCCGGCAGCGCGGCGCCTGGGTTGAAGCCAGCCGGGCGCTGCGCTGGAGTATTTTCTGGGGAAGCTGCGCCGTCGGCATTTCCGTCGTCGCCCTGCTATTCTTCAAGGCCAACTGCTACTAACCTCCCATGAGCAAAAACCGGGTTTCCGTCGTCATCGTGGACGACAACGACATGATGCGGACCATCCTGCGCGGCATCCTCCGCGGCGAGGAGTACGACGTCGTCGGCGAAGCCCGCAACGGTGCCCAGGCGGTCGAAATGGTCGAACGCATGAAACCGGACATCGTCTGCATGGACGTGCTGATGCCGGAAAAGAACGGGCTTGAGGCGATGATCGAGATCAAGCAGACGCTGCCGGAGACCGAGTTCATCATGATCACCGGCAGTGCCGACCCGGAAACCGTTCAGGACGCAATCATGAATGGCGCCGGCGGCTTCATCGTCAAGCCCTTCAACGCGGCGCGCGTGCTCGACGCCCTGAAGAAAGCCGCTACCCGGGTCCGCCAGCGGCGCTAGAAAACGTTGCGCCAGGCGCGCAAGGCGGCAAACACCGATACCGGCGCATCGTCTGCAGCCCCTTGTGCCCGTGCCGCCGCGATGACTGCCGGCTCCTGGCAGCGCAGGAAGGGATTGGTCAAGCGCTCCTCGCCCAGCCGCAAGGGCACGGTCGACTGACCGGCAGCACGCAGCGCTGCCACCCGCTGCCCCCTGGCGTGCACCGCGGCATTATCCGGCTCGACCGCAGCGGCGAACGGCAGGTTCATCTGCGTGTATTCGTGGGCGCAGTAGATGCGTGTCTCGTCCGGCAAGGCCGCGATGCGGGCCAGCGAGTCGCTCATCTGCACCGGGGTGCCCTCGAACAGCCGCCCGCAACCGGCACCGAACAAGGTATCACCGCAGAACAGGGCGCCCGGTGCCAGGTAGGCCAGATGTCCCAGGGTATGTCCGGGAACAGCCAGCACCTCGACCGGAACGCCGAGCACATCGAGGCGTTCGCCGCCGCGCAGGGGGCGGGTCCGCCCTGTGATAGACTCTTCGGCCGGTGCAAAGACCTCGCACGGCCGGTGGGCCAGTAATTCGGCAATACCGCCCTGATGGTCGGCGTGGTGATGGGTGATCAGGATGCCGCCGAGTTCAAGGCCGTCGGCCGCCAGTCGTTTCAGCACCGGCGCCGCGTCGCCTGGATCGACGACGAAGGCTTGGCGACCACGGCTGAGCAGCCAGATGTAATTGTCCTTGAAGGCGGGAATGAGCGAGATTTCGAACATGCCGGAACTATCGAACCAGAGCGCCCGGATGTCAAATCGTGAACTGGATGCCTGGCTGGCGTCGCCGCAGGGGCGCTACGTGCTCGACTGGGAAATCCGCCAGATCGACGAGACCGTCCCCGACATCTTCGGCTTCAACGCCCTGCAGATCGGTTTGCCGCAGTGCGACCTGCTGCGTGCCAACCGGATGGCGCTACGCATCCGCATCGGCAGCGGCGACTCGGTGGCCATCGCCTGTTCGCCGGCCGCCCTGCCGATTGCCGGGCAAAGCGTCGACCTGGTGGTGCTGCCGCATGTGCTGGAGTTCGCCGACGATCCCCACCAGATCCTGCGCGAAGTCGAGCGCATCCTGATTCCCGAAGGACAACTGATCATCACCGGCTTCAATCCGCTGTCGCTGTGGGGCCTGAAAAAACAGGCCAGGCGCGGCAGCGGTTTCCCCTGGAACGGCAGCTACCTGTCGCCGACCCGGCTGAAGGACTGGCTCAAGCTGCTCGGCTTCGAGGTCGATCGCGGCAGCTTTGGCTGCTATGCCCCGCCCTGCGAGCAGCAGAAATGGCTGCAGCGCTGGCGCTTCACCGAAAGCGCCGGCCGCCGCTGGTGGAAATTTTCTGGCGCCGTCTATATGCTGCGCGCCGTCAAGCGGGTGCACGGCATCCGCCTGATCACCCCCAACTGGCGCAAGAAGACCGTACGCGCCAAAGCCCTGCGCCCGGTCGCGCAAAAGGAGCAACATGGCGACTGAGATCGTCGACATCTATACCGACGGCGCCTGCCGCGGCAACCCTGGCCCCGGCGGCTGGGGTGCCATCCTGCGCGCCGGCGGTCACGAGAAGGAACTGTGGGGCGGCGAAGCCGCCACCACCAACAACCGCATGGAACTGCTGGCGGTGATCCGCGCCCTCGACGCCATGAAGCGCCCGGTCAAGGCGCGCGTGCATAGCGACTCGCAATACGTGCTCAAGGGCATCAGCGAGTGGATCCACGGCTGGAAGCGCAACGGCTGGAAAACTGCCGACAAGAAACCGGTGAAGAACGCCGACCTGTGGCAGTTGCTCGACGAACAGGCGCGCCGCCACCAGCTCGAATGGATCTGGGTCAAGGGCCACGCCGGCCACCCGGAAAACGAGCGCGCCGACGCGCTGGCCAACCGCGGCATCGATGAATTGAAGGAAACGGCATGAGACAGATCGTCCTCGATACCGAAACCACCGGCCTCAACCCGCGCGATGGCCACCGCATCATCGAAGTCGCCTGCATCGAGATGGTCAACCGGCGGCTGACCGGGCATCACCTGCATAAATACATCAATCCCGAGCGCGAAATCGACGCCGGCGCCCAGGCAGTGCACGGCATCTCGCTCGAATTCCTGGCCGACAAGCCGAAGTTCGCCGACATCGCCGACGAATTCCTCGAATTCATCAACGGCGCGCAACTGATCATCCACAACGCGCCCTTCGACCTCGGCTTCCTCAACGCCGAACTCGACCGGCTCGGCCGGGTCCCGGTCGAAACGATCTGCAGCGGCGTCATCGACACCCTGCGCGAAGCCAAGGAACTGCATCCGGGCAAGCGCAACAGCCTTGACGCGCTGTGCGAACGCTACGAGATCGACAACTCCAGCCGTACCCTGCACGGCGCCCTGCTCGATACCGAACTGCTGGCCGAGGTCTACCTGGCCATGACCCGCGGCCAGAACGCGCTGATGATCGAACCCGAGGAGGCGCCGCGTGCCCTGCTCGGCGCCGACGGCAAGGTTCGCCAGCGCAAGCCGCTGGTCGTGCGACGCGCCAGCGACGACGAAGTGGCGGCGCACGACGCGGTGCTGGCAGCCATCGACAAGGAATCCAAGGGCAACTGCCTGTGGCTGCCCAAAGCCGCTGCCGAAGCCACCGGCTGAGCTCATGCTGCCCGTTTCCCTGCTGCTCTGGCTGATTGCCGAACTGGCCATCTACTACCACCTGGCGCTGGGCCCGGGCGGTCTGCCGGCGCCAGCCGCCGGACTGGCCGCCATACTCACCCTGCTGTTCGCTCGCGCACTGCAGAATGCCGGTCTCTGGCTGCTGGCCCGCCGCCATCAGGCCCCCGGACAGAAACCGGGCCTGGGCATCATGGTCGGCGAGTATCTCGCCTTCATCCGCACCTTCCTGCTGGTCCTGCCTTTCGAACGCCTGTGGATGCCGGCCGACCGGCTGGCGCCGATGGGTCGGGTGGTCCTGCTGGTCCATGGTTACGGCTGCAGCCGCGGCGTCTGGTACCGCCTGCGCCGGCGTCTGGAAAACGCCGGCTGCACGGTGGCCACGGTCAGCCTGTTCCCGCCCTTCATCAGCATGGGCCGCATGGTGCCGCTGCTCAACGAACGCATCGAGGCTGTCTGCCGCCAGACCGGCGCCAAGAAACTGACCCTGGTCGGTCACAGCATGGGCGGACTGATCTGCCGCTCCTACCTCGCCCGCCATGGCAGCGATCGGGTGGCCGCACTGATCACGCTGGCAACGCCCAACAGCGGCACCGAACTCGCCCGTCTCGGCATCGGCCAGAATGCCCGCGAAATGCAGCCGGACTCCCTGTGGCTGCGCGACATGGCGGCGGAAAAGACGACGGTCCCGACCATCGCCTACTGCAATCCCTGCGACAATTACGTTTATCCCTACGACCACCAGCGGCTGCCCGGCGCCCACAACGTGGACCTGCCGCCGGTCGGCCATCTCGCCATGCTTTACGACCGCCGCGTCGCCGACCTCGTCGTAGACGCGTGCACCACTCCGGAACGCCGCTCATGACCCGCCCAGTGACCGATACCGCCCGCGCCCAGGCGCAGGACCTGCTCGATTTCATCGACGCCAGCCCGAGCCCCTGGCATGCCGTCGCCACCTGCAAGCAACGCCTGCTGGCCGCCGGCTTCGTCCGTCTGGAGGAATTCGACCGCTGGCAACTGGAAGCCGGCGGCCGTTATTTCGTCATCCGCGGCGGTTCGTCGATCATCGCCTTCACCATCGGCAGCCAGCCGCTGGCCGAAACCGGCCTGACCATGATCGGCGCCCATACCGACTCCCCCGGGCTACGCCTGAAGCCGCGCCCGGCGGAAAATGCCAACGGCCTGGTCCGGCTCGGCGTCGAAGTCTATGGCGGACCGATCCTGGCCACCTTTGCCGACCGCGACCTTGGCCTGGCCGGCCGGGTCATGGTGCGTAACGATGTCGGCATCGAAAGCCGGCTGGTCCATATCGACAAACCGCTGCTGCGCCTGCCCAACCTGGCCATCCACATGAACCGCGAGGTCAACGAAGGCGGGCTGAAATTCAATAAACAGACCGAACTGCCCTTGCTGCTGGGCATCGGCGACGACGCGCAAACGGCCGACACGCAGTTCCGCCGGCCGCTGGCCGACGCGCTGGGCGTCGCCCCGGAAAACCTGATGACCTGGGAACTGGCCGCCTGCGACACGCAGAAAGGCAGCTTCTGGGGCGCTGACGGCGAATTCATCGCCAACAGCCAGCTCGACAACCTGGCCTCCTGCCACGCCGCGCTGAGCGCATTGCTGGCGGTAGACCATCCCGGCCAGACCTGCCTGGTCGCCCTCTTCGACCACGAGGAAGTCGGCTCGGAAAGCGCCGCCGGCGCCGGTGGCAGCCTGGTCGGCGACGTGCTGCAGCGGCTCGCCGGCAACTTCGCCCTCGACGGCGAAGACCTGCGCCGCCTGCTTGCCCGCAGCTATTTCATCAGCGCCGACATGGCCCATGCCTGGAACCCGAACTTCCCGTCGGCCTACGAACCCGGGCACCGGGTGCTGGTCAATGCCGGCCCGGTGATCAAGCACAACTGCAACCAGCGTTACAGCACGGGCGCCGACACGGCGGCACTGTTCATGGCCATCTGCGAACAGGCCGGCGTCCCCTGCCAGCAATACGCGCATCGCACCGATCTCGGCTGCGGCAGCACCATCGGCCCCATCGTCGCCGCCCGCCTGGGCATCCCCAGCGTCGACGTCGGCGCACCGATGTGGGCCATGCACAGCATCCGCGAGAGCGCCGGCGTCATCGACCACGCCGACATGATCGCCGCCATGACCGGCGCCTTCCGGCTCTAGACGCCGCGTTCGTCCATCCAGCGCCGCAGTTCGTCGGCCGGCAGCGGCCGGCTGAACAGGTAGCCCTGCATCACCGGGCACCCGCGCTCGGCCAGGAATTGCCGCTGGATTTCGGTCTCGACGCCCTCGGCCACCACGTCCATGCCCAGGTCGCGGGCCAGTGACAGGGTGGCCATGGCAATCGCCACGTCTTCCTGATCGCCGGGCACATCCTTGACGAAACTGCGGTCGAGCTTGAGGCGGCGGATCGGCAAGCGCTTGAGGTAGGACAGGCTGGAATAGCCGGTGCCGAAATCGTCCAGCGCCAGGCGGATGCCGAGTTCGCGCAACTGGTTCATGCGCGCCAGCACTTCCGGCGTCGGCTGCATCAGCGCACTTTCGGTCAGTTCCAGTTCCAGGCCGGCCGGGTCGGCGCCGGTATCGGCCAGGATGCGGCGGACGTCATCGACGAAATCGCCCTGACGGAACTGCAGGGCGGAAATATTGACCGCCATCAGCAGATCCAGTCCCCGGGCCTGCCACGCGGCAAGTTGCCGCGCCGCAGTTGCCAGCACCCAGTTGCCGAGCGGCAGGATCAGGCCGCTTTCCTCGGCCACGCCGATGAACTGGACCGGTTGCAGCAGGCCGAGTTCCGGATGCTGCCAGCGCACCAGCGCTTCGCAGCCGACCATGCGACTGTCGTCGGCAGCGACCTGCGGCTGGTAATGCAGCACCAGTTCATGGCGCTCGATGGCCCGCCGCAGCGCGTTTTCGAGCATCAGGCGCTCGAGCGCATGGAGGTCCATTTCCGGCTTGAAATAGTGGTAAGCATTGCGCCCCTGGTCCTTGGCGCAGTACATCGCGACATCGGCGTGCTTGAGCAGCGTGCTGACATCCTCCCCGTCACTGGGGAATACGGCGATGCCGATGCTGGTCGACACGGTCAGTTCATGCCCCTCGATGGACATTGGCGCCTGCAGCGCGGAAATCAGCTTGCGGGCAACGACGGCGGCGGTCTCCGGATGTTCGAGATGCGGCAGCAGGACGACGAACTCGTCGCCGCCCAGGCGGGCCAGGAAGTCGTTCTCGCGCAGGCAGGCGGAGAAACGGCGGGCGACGCCGGACAGCAATTGATCGCCGACCGGATGGCCGAGCGAATCGTTGACCGACTTGAAATGATCGAGGTCGAGGAACAGCACCGCCAGGCCCTCGCCCAGGCGCGAGGCATTGCGCAGTTCCTGGTGTGCCCGTTCGTTCCACTGGGTGCGGTTGGGCAGACCGGTCAGCACATCGTAATGGGCGAGAAAGGCGATATGTTCCTCGGCGGCCCGGGCTGCCGTCACGTCCTGCGCCGTACCACGGATGCGTACGCCGCCACCGGCGCGCTGATCACTTTCGATGCGGAAATGCAAGCGGGTGCCAATCGCCCCCGACACCGCCAGGCGGCAATCGAAAGCCGCCTGCCCCGGCGCCTCGGCCAGTTGTTCCAGCGCCCGCTGCAGGCTAGCCCGATCGTCCGGATGCACCCGGCTCAACAGGTCGTCAGAAACGATCCGCCCATGTTCGGACAAACGCATGATCCTGCGCAATTCCTCCGAACAATGGCATTCGTCACTCCCCGGCAGGATTTCCCAACTGCCCAGCCGGGCAATGCGCTGCGCCTGAACCAGTTCCTCCTGCTGCTCGATCAGTTGCCGACCAGCGTCGGCCAGCTGCTGGGTACGCTCGTCGACCAGGCGTTCGACGCGCCGCGCGCGACCGCTGGTCAGCAACAGGAAAGCCCCCAGGACCCCCGTGGTCAGCAAGCCGATGGCCAGCGTCAACCAGACGCCCCAGCTACGCAGATTCACCAGATAGGTATCGGTAGCGGCAATTTTCAGCTGCCAGCTGCGTCCGGCGAAATCCACCGTATCCTGCCAATGCATGCGCCGCGCCAGCCATTCCGGCTGCTCGCAGCCGCCCGGACCGAACAGCCGCTGCCCCTGGGCATCATGATCGATCAGGCAAAGCTCCAGCCCCTTCTCCATCTCGCGGCCCAGCGTGGCAGTCAGCGCATCGTCCATGCGGAACACCCCCGAGATCATGCCGATCTGACGCGCCGGCGAACCGGAGAAGACGGCGTGATAGACCACCACCCCCCGCTGTTCGCCCTGCTCCTGGACCAGACGGATCGAGGCGGAAGCCACCGGCAGCCGGCTTTCCCGACTACGCCGGGCGGCGATTGCCGTCTGTTCAAGCACCAGCGGATCGAGACCGACGACGCTGAGATTGCTGGCCAGCGGTTCGACGAACAGGATGGGCAGATACTCGGCGCGCGTTTCGACGACGTAGGTGCGCCCGGAAGGATCGCGCCCGAGAATGGCGAAATCCGGGTTGCCCGCAGCGCGCACCGCACGCTCGAAAGCCGGCCGCTGGGCCTCGCTCACCAGCGGACTCCAGCCGAAATTCTGCGTCCCTGGATAACGCTCGAGCAAGGGCGTGACGAATTCCCGCCAGACGCTTGCATCGAGCGCCGGATGCACGGTGGCCAGACGTTCCAGCGCCTGCATCTGGTCGAGTTGCGCATCGAGGCGCTTGCGCACCAGACTGGCCATGTGGCCCGCATCACGATTGACCCGGGACTGCAGGCGCCGCTCCTCCCAACTGCTGACCTGAATGAAGGTGGCCGCGAGAACGGCCAGCGCGATCAGCATCGGCACCGCCACATTCATCCGACGGCTGCGCCAGTCGGCGACCGGCCGGCCAAAGAAGACCAGCAGCAGCGGCACCATGATCAACACGCCGAGCGTATCGCCGGCCCACCAGTTCATCCAGGTGAAGGCGGCGTCATTCGGCGCGATCCCCTGCATCAGGTAAATGGCGAAGGTGCCCACCGATGGACTGATCAAGGCACCGACCGGCGCCACGACCAGCATGAAGGCGATGATGCTTTCCTGGCTGTCGAGCGGATTCCTGCGGCCAAGCAGGCGCAAGGCCAGGCGATAACCGAACCATGCCTGCAGGGTTGCTCCGCCGGCGGAAAACACCAGCATCGGCCAGACATTGCCGCTGAAACCGCTCTGCATGGCGGCCGCCATCTGTACCGCCAGCGAACCGAAGAAAATGCCGGGCAGGCTGCGCGGACCATGGACCAGCATGGCGGCCAGCGCGATCCCGGCGGGCGGAAACAATGGGGCTGCGTACCCCGGCGGCACGGCGATCTGCAACGCCAGCCAGCCGGTCAGCGCATAAATCAGGGCAAGCAGCACATTGCCGCGCAAGAAACCAGACATCGAGAACCTGTAACAGTGGTGCATGAGCTGCAGGAGATTATAGGCGCCCGAAGAGCGCTGCCCTGCGACAATCTGACGCAGCAGAGCATAACGCAGCGCGCCGCAAATCGCCGATAATTCGGCGATGCCGATTCTCTATCACGCCGCCGACAGCAAGGAGTACCTGGTCAATCTGCGCCGCCTGTTCGCGCTGCGCTGGGCCATGCTGGCGCTGATGGCGCTGACCGTGCTGATCGCCCCCGGCCTGCTCGACCTCGTCCTACCGCAGCCGGCGATGCTCGCCATCCTCGCCGTTGCCGCCATCCTCAATGCACTCGGCCACCGGCACGCCAGCCGCCAGCAATCGGCCACGGCGCATGAACTGTTCAGCCAGCTGCTGCTCGACATCTGCACCCTGTCGGCGCTGCTGTTCTTCAGCGGCGGCGCGACCAACCCGCTGGTCTCGCTGCTGTTGCCGCCGGTCGCCATCGCCGCACTCGGCCTGCCGCGCCACCTGGTCATCCTGGTCGGCGGCGCAGCCATCCTCGCCTACTCGCTGCTGATGCTGTTCTATCTGCCGCTGCCGATCACCGATGTCAGCCGGGCCACCCAGTTGCACCTGATCGGCATGTGGCTGACCTTCACCGTCTCGGCCATCCTGATCGGCTGGATCATCCTGCGCATGAGCCAGTTGATCCGCGACCGCGACGCCGAACTGGCCGCGGCCCGGGAGCAGGCCCTGCGCGACGAGCGGGTGACCGCGATGGGCACCCTGGCCGCCGGCGCCGCACACGAACTGGGCACACCGCTGGCGACGATGTCGCTGATCGTCGGCGAACTGGCCAACGACCGGCAGTTGCCGGAAGCAGTCAGGGAAGACCTGGGCCTGCTGCGCCAGCAGATCGCCGCCTGCAAGGAAATCGTCGGCGGCCTGGCTCGGCGGGCCGATGCGGCCCAGAACGACACCCCGGAACAGCAAGCCTGCGACCGCTGGCTCGACCGCCTGCGCCAGAAATGGCATGCGCTGCGCCCGCAAACCACGAGCAAGCTGATCATCGACAGCGCCGGACCGGCACCGCAGATCGCCATCGACCCGCGTCTGGAACAAGCCCTGCTCAACCTGTTCAACAATGCTGCCAACGCCTGCCCGCAGACGCTGGAAATCACCCTGAGCTGGGACCGGCAGGCCCTGAGCATCGCCATCCGCGACCGGGGCCCCGGCTTTCCACCAGCAGTGCTGGCGCTCGGCGGTCGGCAGGAACTGCCGGCCCACGAAGGCGGCAGCGGCGTCGGCCTGATGCTGACCGCCACCGCCATCGGCCAGCTCGGCGGCCGGCTGGAACTGAGCAACCCCGACGACGGCGGCGCCCGGGCCCGCATCGTCCTACCCATTGCAGAGAACCCATGACGCCTCCGATTCTGGTCATCGACGACGACCCGACCTTCAACGGCATCCTGGTGCGTACGCTGACCCGGCGCGGCCTGCCGGCCATCGGCGCGGTCGACGGCGACGAAGCCCTGCGCCTGGCCCGCGAACACGGCGTCCGGCGCGCGGTACTCGATCTGAACCTGGGCGGCATGTCCGGCCTGCTGCTGATTCCGCGCCTGCTCGACATCGATGCAAGCATGCGCATCGTCATCCTGACCGGCTACGGCAGCATCGCCACCGCCGTCGAGGCAGTCAAGCGCGGGGCCACGCAATATCTGACCAAACCGGTGGAAATCGAAGCCGTCCTCGCTGCCTTCGCCGACGAAATGCCGTCCGAAGCCCTGAACACACCGGACGAAACCCTGTCGGTCGATCGCCTGGAATGGGAACACATCCAGCGCGTGCTGACGGAAAACGACGGCAATATCTCGGCCACGGCACGCGCCCTGAAAATGCATCGACGCACGCTGCAACGCAAGCTGGCCAAGCATCCGGTACGCGCCTGATACAGGCGGTTTACGGATCATCGAATTAATCAATCCGTAAAAACCGAAACGTTTCTTACCCGTCACAGTGTTGGCGAATCAAGAAGCTGCCGCTTATACTGCCCCTTCCACAGCCTGACCGTGGTCTCCTCACCCCCGCAGTCGTACCGTTCCAACCCCGTGTCCTCCGGATCGTGAGCCCATGAGCCTTGCCCTGATTGTCATTCTCCCCTTTCTCGGGGCCATCCTCCCTGCGCTGATGATTCGCGCCGGGCGCAACGCCTGTGCGACCAGCACCTTCACCGTCACGCTGCTCGCCTTCCTGCTGCTGATGACGCATGCGCCGGCCGTGTTCCGCGGCGAAGTGCTGCAGGCGCGCTGGGAATGGGTTCCCCAACTCGGCCTCAACGTCAATTTTTTCCTCGACGGCCTGGGCTTCTTCTTCGCCAGCCTGATCCTCGGCATCGGCCTGCTGATCATCACCTACGCCCGCTTCTATCTGGCCAAGGAAGATCCGATGGGCAGCTTCTACAGCTACCTGTTGCTTTTCCAGGGCGCCATGGTCGGCATCGTGCTGTCGGACAACATCCTGCTGCTGCTGATTTTCTGGGAGCTCACCAGCCTGTCGTCCTTCCTGCTCATCGGCTACTGGAAACACCTGCCGGAAGGTCGCCAGGGTGCGCGCATGGCGCTGACCGTGACCGGCGCCGGCGGCCTGTCGATGATTGCCGGCATGCTGATCCTCGGCCACATCGCCGGTTCCTACGACCTGTCGGTGATCCTGCAGCACAAGGAAGCGATCCAGGCGTCGCCGCTCTACCTGCCGGCGCTGCTGCTGATTCTCGGCGGCTGCTTCACCAAGAGCGCGCAGTTCCCCTTCCACTTCTGGCTGCCGCACGCCATGGCCGCGCCGACGCCGGTGTCCGCCTACCTGCACTCGGCAACCATGGTCAAGGCCGGCCTGTTCCTGATGGCGCGCCTGTGGCCGGTGCTCGCCGGTACCGACGAATGGTTTTATCTGGTCGCCACCACCGGCCTGATCACCATGCTGATCGGCGCCTGGATCGCGCTGTTCAAGGATGACCTGAAGGGCCTGCTCGCCTTTTCGACGGTCAGCCACCTCGGCCTGGTCACCTTCCTGCTCGGCCTCGGCTCGCCGATGGCCGCCGTCGCAGCCGTCTTCCACATCCTCAACCACGCCACCTTCAAGGCGGCGCTGTTCATGAATGCCGGCATCGTCGACCACGAAACCGGCACCCGTGACATCCGAAAGCTCGGCGGCCTGATGACGCTGATGCCGATCGCCGGCACCCTGGCCACCATCGCTGCCGCGTCGATGGCCGGCCTGCCGCTGCTCAACGGTTTCCTGTCCAAGGAAATGATGCTCGAGGCAGCCGCGCACACCGCCTGGCTCGGCAACGACTGGATCGTGCCGGCACTGGCGACGCTGGCCGCCTGCTTTTCGGTCGCCTATTCGTTCCGCTACATCGTCCATGTCTACTTCGGCAAGCCGGCCGGCGAAACACCGCGCCACCCGCATGACCCGCCGTTCGGCATGTGGGGACCGCCAGCCCTGCTGGTCGTCCTGGTCGTGCTGATTGGCCTTTTCCCGGCGACCGTCGCCGGACCGCTGGTCGCCACCGTTGCCGGGGCTGTCATCGGCGGCCCGCTGCCCGACTATCACCTGGCCATCTGGCACGGCCTGACGCCGGCACTGGGCATGAGCGCGATTGCCGTCGCCGTCGGCCTGGGCCTGCTCGCTGGCTACATCAAGGTGCGCAAGCTGTGGTCGGCCGGTCCGCACCCGGAAGCCAAGGCCATGTTCCAGGCGGTAATCGCCGCCGCCGTCAGCCTGGCGCAAAAAATCACCCACGGCCTGCACAACGGTTCGCTGCAGCGCCACCTAGCCTTCGCCATCGGCGCCGCCGTGGTCGTTGGCTTCGGCGCCTTTGCCGCCGCCAGCCATGCACCGGGCCAGCGCGAACTGCTGCCGGCCGCACCGGTCGCCATCGTCGTCTGGCTGCTGCTGGTCGGCGCCACCATCGCCCTGGTCGCCCTGCACCGCCAGCGCCTGGTATCGCTGATCGCCATCGGCGTCGTCGGCATGGTCGTGTCGCTGGCCTTTGTCTATCTGTCGGCGCCTGACTTGGCGCTGACGCAGATTTCGGTTGAAGTCGTGACCGTCATCCTGATGCTGCTGGCGCTCAACTTCCTGCCCAAGGAAACGCCCGTCGAAAGCAGTGGCGGCCGCCGTCTGCGCGACGGCCTGATCGCCGCCCTGGCCGGCATCGGTGTCGGCGGCGCGGCCTGGGCCATGACCACCCGCGATGCGGCGACGCTGTCCGGCTACTACCTCGAACAATCGGTTCCCGGCGGCGGTGGCACCAATGTGGTCAACGTCATCCTGGTCGATTTCCGCGGCTTCGACACCTTCGGCGAGATCATCGTCCTCGGCATCGCCGCGCTGACCATCTACGCGCTGCTCGACGGCGCTACCCGTGGTGCCGTCGGCCGCAAGCTGGCCGCCTGGGTCCCGGATCAGGCGCGTTCCGCCGACCGTCACCCGCTGATGCTGGTGGTCGCCACCCGGGTCATGCTGCCGCTGGCGCTGATGGTCGGCGCCTTCATCTTCCTGCGCGGCCACAACGTCCCCGGCGGCGGCTTCATCGCCGGCCTGGTCGTCGCCATCGCGCTGATCATGCAGTACATGGCCAGCGGCTATAGCTGGGCGGCGCAGCGGATGAAGGTCGACTACCACGCGCTGATCGGCATCGGCGTGCTGATTGCGGCTGCCACCGGCATCGTTTCGTGGCTCGCCGACCATCCCTTCCTGACCAGCACCTTCGGCCATTTCCATCTGCCGATCATCGGCGAATTCGAACTAGCATCGGCAATGGCTTTCGATACCGGGGTTTTCCTAACAGTCATCGGTGCCACCATGCTGGCGCTGGCCAACCTGTCACGCATCGGCGGCCTGGCCGAAGCGCCCCCGCCGCAGGAGGGACCGATGGAACCTGATTTGAGCGTCAAGACGCCAGGAGAGCACTGACATGGAATTTCTCCTTTCCACTGCAATCGGCCTGCTCACTGCCGCCGGCGTTTATCTGGTCCTGCGAGCCCGGACCTGGCCGGTCGTGCTCGGGCTGACCATGCTCTCGTATGCGACGAACCTGTTCCTGTTCGCCACCGGCCGTCTGGTGCTCAACCAGCCGCCGGTGATCTCGCCGGACGCCCTGGCTTACACCGACCCGCTGCCGCAGGCACTGGTCCTGACGGCCATCGTGATTTCCTTCGGCATGACCGCGGTGATCGTGGTCATGGCACTGCGCAGTTTCCTGGAGAGCGGCAGCGATCATGTCGATGGCCAGGACACCCCCGTCCCGGCGGAGAATCGCGAAACGACGGAGGGCCGCGCGTGAATCACTGGATCATCGCTCCCATCGTCCTGCCGGCCATCATGGCCCCCATCCTGCTGATGGGCGCACGGCACGACATGGTGCTCGCCCGCGTCTTTTCGATTGCCTCGACCGTTGCCCTGCTCGGCATCGCACTGGCGCTGACCAGCATGGTCAGCGATGGCGCCATCCTGACCTATGCACTCGGCAACTGGGTGCCACCCTTTGGCATCGTCCTCGTCGCCGACCGTCTGTCGGTGATGATGCTCGTCCTCACCGCCGTCCTCGCGCTGGCCGTGCTCTTCTTCGCCATTGACGGCAGCGACCGCGAAGGCCGGCATTTCCACGCGCTCTACCAGTTCCAGTTGATGGGCATCAACGGCGCCTTCCTGACTGGCGATTTCTTCAACCTGTTCGTCTTCTTCGAAGTGCTGCTGATCGCTTCCTACGGACTGATGGTCCATGGCGGCGGCCCGGCCAGGGTGAAGGCCGGCGTCCAGTACGTGGCCATCAACCTGGTCGGTTCGACGCTCTTCCTGATCTCGGTGGGCATGATCTATTCCGTCACCGGCACGCTGAACATGGCCGATCTGGCAGTCAAGGTGCCGCAAATCGCAGCCGGCGACCAGGCACTGCTGCAGACCGGCGCGTTGCTGCTGTTGCTCGTCTTCTGCATCAAGGCGGCACTGATACCGGTGCATTTCTGGCTGCCCGGCACCTATGCCAATGCACCGGCCGCCGTCGCCGCGCTGTTCGCGATCATGACCAAGGTCGGCGCCTACTGCGTGATCCGCCTTTACATCCTGGCCTTTGGCGCCGATGCCGGCGCCGCCACCTGGCTGGCGGCGCCCTGGCTGCTGCCGGCGGCGTTGCTGACCCTGGTCCTGGGCATGACCGGCGTGCTTGCCGCGCGCCGCCTGGGCCAACTCGCCGGCTTCGCGGTGATCGGATCGATGGGCCTGTTGCTGACCAGCGTCGCATTGTTCACGCCGATTGCGCTGTCGGCCGCGCTCTACTATCTGCTGCACTCGACCCTGGCCGGCGCCGTCCTGTTCTTGATCGCCGATCTGGTCGCCCGCCGCCGCCCCGGCCATGACGACGGTCTGTCTGTAGCGCCTGGATTCACCCAGCTCAAGCTGCTGGCTGGCGCCTTTTTCATCGCCGCCATTGCCGCCACCGGCATGCCGCCGCTGTCCGGCTTCATCGGCAAGCTGCTGATGCTCGACGCCGCCCTCGACAGCGTTCACGCAGCCCTTATCTGGACATTGGTACTCGGTACCTCGCTGATCGCCATCATTGGCTTCGGCCGGGCCGGCAGCACGCTGTTCTGGAAGAGCACCGGCGAACCCGGCAGTTTCCCGGAACATGCGGAAACGAACAGCCTGTCGCTGATCGCCATCGGCCTGCTGCTCGCCGGCTGTGTCGGATTGACCCTGTTCGCCGGCCCCTTGACCACCTATCTCGACGCCACCGCCGAACAGATCTTCGCCACGCACCAATACATCGAAGCCGTGCTCGGCAACACCGTACTGCCAGGAGGATTGCTCTGATGGCCCACGCCCATGCCCAGACCGCGCGACCGCCGCTGCTCCGCCGCTGGTTTCCGCATCCGCTCCTCAGCCTGGCGCTGACGCTGATCTGGCTGCTGCTGATCAACAGCTTCTCGGCCGGTGGCCTGCTGGTCGGCCTGGTCCTCGGCATCGCCATTCCGCGCCTGACCAGCAGTTTCTGGCCGGATCGTCCGAAAATTCGCCACTACGGCAAGGCGCTGCGCTACATCCTCCTGGTCATCGGTGACATCGTCACCGCCAACCTCCAGGTTGCCCGCATCATCATCTTCCGACCGGTGGCGAGCCTGCATACCCGCTGGGTCGTCGTGCCCTTGAGCCTGACCAACCCGGAAGCCATCACCGTCCTCGCCGGCACCATCACCATGACGCCGGGCACGGTCAGTTGCGACCTGTCGGCCGATGGCCGGGCGCTGCTGGTACATTGCCTCGACGCCCCCGATGCGGAAGCGACCGTGCGCGAAATGAAGGAGCGTTACGAATCCAGGCTGCAGGAGATCTTCCCGTGATCGAATACGCCATCTACTACGCCTATGTCGCCATCAGCCTCGGCCTGCTGCTCAACCTGTGGCGGCTGATCAAAGGCCCGAGCAGCACCGACCGCGTCCTGGCCGTCGACACCATGGTCATCAACATCATCGCCCTGATCATCGTCTATGGCATCCAGACCGGCAGCACGATGTATTTCGAGGCCGCCCTGCTGCTGGCCATGTTCGGTTTCATCTCCACCGTCGCCTACTGCAAGTTCATCCTGCGCGGCGACGTCATCGAATAAGGAACGCCCATGGAATTCATCAACGAACTCGTGGTTGCCGCGCTCATCGTCGTCGGCGCGAGCTTCGCGCTGGTCGGCTCATGGGGGCTGGTCAAGCTGCCTGACCTGATGAGCCGCCTGCACGCGCCGACCAAGGCAACGACGCTGGGTGTCGGCGGTGCACTGGTTGCTTCGATGGTGTACTTCCTGGCACTCAACGGAACGCTATCGATCCACGAACTGCTGATCTCGCTCTTCCTCTTCCTGACCGCACCGTTGACCGCTCACTTCATGTCCAAGGCCTGGCTGCACAGCCAGCAGCCCAAGGATCTGCCGCGTCCGGAAAACCGCGACTGGTCGACCTTCGACACCGGCAGCGAGCGGCACTGACAACCCGGACGTAAAAATGCCCCGGCCAGCGGGGCATTCTTTTTGGCAGGTGCCGGCTCAGTGCGCGTGCTTCATCGGCATGGCGGCCGGCATCATCTTCACCACCTTGACCTCGACCTGCTTGCTGCTGCCGTCGTCGAACGTCAACGTGATCGGCACGACCTGCCCTTCGCTGAGCGGCGCCTTCATGTTGATCAGCATGACATGCAGGCTACCCGGTTTGAGGACGGCTTCCCCCTTGGCCGGGATCACGATTTCCGGCACCTGGCGCATGCGCATGACGCCGTTGTCGTTGATGTGCGTATGCAGTTCGGTGATCTGCGAGGCCGGATTGTCGGCCTTGACCAGCTTGACCTCGCGCTCGCTGCCATTCTTCAGCACCATGAAGGCGCCGGTTGCCTGGGCATTCGGCGGCGCCAGCCGGACATAGGGTTCGTGTACAACGACGGCATCGGCCGCGCCGGCGAAAGCGGCACCGGACAGGCTCAAGGCGGCAACAAGGGCGGACAGGCGTTTCATGCGATGCTCCTTCAGTTAGGTAAGTATTGACGAATCAGTGCGACCACCTGATCAGGCGGCGTATCGTGGGCCAGGCGGGCAAGCAGGCGGCCGTCGGCACCGACGATGTAGCTCTCGGCCGAATGATCGACGACGTAATCCTCACCGGCGTTGGCGGCCGGCTGCACGGCGTAGAAGACACCATAGCGACTGGCCAGCTCGGCAATTTCAGCCGGCGAACCGGTCACGCCGATCATCTGCCGGTCAAAGAATTCGACATAGGTCTTCAGGTGTTCCGGCGTATCGCGCTGCGGGTCGACAGAAATGAAGAAGACCGCCAGCTTTTCGCGTTCCGTCGGCGTCAGCAGCGCCATGCCGCCACTCAGGGCGGTCAGGTTGGTCGGACAGATGTCCGGACAGAAGCTGTAACCGAAATACAGGACCGCGAGGCGACCCCGGTAATCGCGCAGGGCCACCGGCCCGTTGGCCGACTGGAGCACGAAATCGCCGCCCGGCGGCAGCGGATTGAGGTCAGCCGGCGGCGGTGCCGACTGCGGATTCCAGAACAGGCCGAGACCAATCAACAGGCTGAGCAGAACGACAATCACGGCGACCAGGAAACGGTTCGACATGCTCACCCCGTGACAAAGCGGAAAGGGATGGCCACGCGTGCTGTCGAGGTTTCGAGCAGCAGGGTCGCCTGCCAGGTCATGCGCCCGGTGACGCACACCGGCAGCGTCGCCTCGCCGGTGAATACCCCCGGCGAACGCTCGGCCAGTTGCGGGCGGTTGTAGCCCATGTCCATGTCGACGCCGGCGAAATCGACGCTGACATTGCGGATGCCGGCTGCCTCGACCCGCAGTTCGAATGGCTTGACCATGGGAATCGGCCGCGTACCGACCGAGAAGCGCAGCGTGCCGCCGTCCGGCAGGCTGACCGAACACGGCCCTTCCTGCAGGCTGCACGCCGGGTCAGGCTCGACCGTCAGGTCGGCCTTGGGCAACAACAGCGGCGACAACTTGTAACCGACGAGTACGATCAGGCCGATGAGCAGCACGCCGACGAGATCGATGAGGATTTTCCTGTTCACTAGGTTCTTTCCAGAGGTGGCCGAAGCCGACATTGTCGGGCATCGACAGCCTTTCAGTCACGGCGGGCATTGTGGCATGCCCGCCAACGACCGGGGTGCGACATAATGTCGCAGACACCGCGACAAGATCGCACAATGCTAATATTCAGCCCGCCCACCGATCCCAGCCCGAACAACGCCCGTGAAAAAGCTGCTTGCCGCACTCCTCCTCTGTCTCTCCGCCGCCCTGGTTGCAGCCCAGGAGGCGCCTGACAGTACCCCCTTCTTTGCCGCAAAACTGATCGATCCGGACGAGAAGCCGGTGGCCATGACGGCCTACCGGGGCAAGCCGCTGGTGGTCAATTTCTGGGCCCGCTGGTGCCCGCCCTGCCGGGCAGAGATTCCTGAACTCAATGAATTCCGCAAGCACCACGGCGGCAAGATCGAGGTTCTGGGTATCGCCGTCGAGGACACGACCGAAGCCGACGGCGTCAAGGCGTTTGCCCGCGACTTCCCGATCCGCTACCCGGTTTTCCTGGCCGGCGGCAACGCAGGCACCCAACTGATGCGCACCCTGGGCAACCCGAGCGGCGGCCTGCCTTACACGCTGTTCATCGACCGCCGCGGACGCGTGGTCGGCCACAAGGTCGGCATGCTCCGTCAGCGCGATCTCGACGCCGTCGCCCCGCGCCTGCTGGCCCCCTGAAACCGGCTACTCGCGGCCTTTACGGCCGTCCGGCGAAACCAGCATGGCGATGCCGACAGCAATCGGAATCAGCGGCCACCAGGTACTGAGCAGGGTGAAGATATTGACGTGAAAGAGGTCGAGATTCGACCCCAGCGCGACAACGCCAACCAGTATCAGCACGATGGCCGCAATGTTTCCCTTCATGCTTGCTGACTCCCGGTATCAGGCACGACGCACGCCAACCACACCCTCGACCTCGTGAATCAAGGCCAGCGTGCGCTGCAAGTGGCGCAGATTGGTGATTTCGACGGTAAAGCTCATGTGTGCATTGCCTTGCCGCGACTGCGTATTGACGCCGACGACATTGAGTTTTTCGCGGGCAAAGATTTCCGAGATGTCGCGCAGCAGGCCCTGACGGTCGTGCGCGTCGACGACGATGTCGCAGGCAAAGACGCCGGTGGTCTCGGTGCCCCAGTCGGTTTCGATGACCCGCTCCGGATGCAGGGCGGCGAGATTGGCGAAATTGCTGCAATCGGCGCGGTGGATGGAAATCCCCTTGCCGCGCGTGATGAAGCCCTGGATTTCGTCCGGCGGGGCCGGCTTGCAGCAGCGCGCCAGTTGCGTCAGCAGCTTGTCGACGCCGACGATGAGGATGCCCTGATTGCCTTCGACCGGCTTGCGCGGCTTGGTCTCGACGGTATCCGGCACCAGCGCTTCGAGCGAGGCATCGCCGCGGACCACCGACTGGAACTGACGCTGGTTGAGGTCGCCACGGGCAGCCGCGATGTACAGGTCGTCGGCCTTGGCGAAATCGAGCTTGCGTGCCAGTTCCTCGACATTGGCACCGGTCTGGCCGGCCCGCTGCAATTCCTTGGCGATCACCGCCCGCCCCTCGGCCAGCGTTTCTTCCAGCGCCAGGGTCGAGAACCAGTTGCGCACCTTGGTCCGCGCACTCTTGGTGTGGATGTAGCCGAGCGCCGGATTCAGCCAGTCGCGCGACGGCCCGCCCAGCTTGGCAGTCAGGATTTCGACCTGCTGGCCGGTTTCCAGCGGCGTATTGAGCGGCAGCAACTGGCCGTTCACCTTGGCGCCGCGGCAGCGGTGGCCGAGGTCGGTATGCACGCGGTAAGCGAAATCGACCGGCGTCGACCCCGACGGCAGGTCGACCACCCGCCCCTGCGGCGTCATCACGTAGATGGTCTCGTCGAGCGCCGCCTGCTTGTAATGATTGACCCAGTCGGAACTGTCGGCGACCTCGTTCTTCCAGGTCAGCAGCTGGCGCAGCCAGGCAATCTTCTCGTCGTAGGCATCGGCGCCCGGCGCCTTGCTGCCTTCCTTGTAGCGCCAGTGCGCGGCCACGCCGAGTTCGGCGTGCTTGTGCATTTCCCAGGTGCGGATCTGGATTTCCAGGCTGCGCCCGTCCGGGCAATGCACCGCCGTATGCAGCGAACGGTAGTGATTGCCCTTGGGATTCGAGATGTAATCGTCGAACTCCTTGGAAATCGGTGCCCACAGGTTGTGCACGATACCCAAGGCGGTATAGCAGTCCTTGACGTCGTCGACGATGATGCGCAGCGCGCGCACGTCGTAGACCTCGGAGAAATCGACGCCCTTCTTGCGCATCTTGTTCCAGATGCTGAAGATATGCTTTGGCCGGCCGTAGATTTCGGCATTGGTGATGCCGGCCTCGACCAGTTCGCTGCGCACCCGGTCGACCGCGTCGTTGATGAAGGACTCGCGCTCGCTGCGCTTCTCATCCAGCTGCTTGGCGATGGTCTTGTAGATGTCGGGATGGATGAAGCGGAAGGACAGGTCCTCCAGTTCCCATTTCAGTTCCCAGACCCCCAGCCGGTTGGCCAGCGGCGAATACAGTTCCAGCGTCTCGCGCGCCACCTGGATGCGCAGGTCATCCGGATTGGCCGCGTAGAAACGCAAGGTCTGCGTCCGGCTGGCCAGACGCAGCAGGACGACGCGGATATCCTCGACCATGGCCAGCAGCATCTTGCGCAACACTTCGACCTGGGCGCGCATTTCCGCCGGATTGCTCTCGCCGGCCTCGATATCGACGGCGACGAAACCCTTGGCAATCGGCCGCAACCGGTTCAGCCGGGAAATGCCATGGACCAGATGCGCCGCCGGCTTGCCGAATTTTTCCTCGATGGCGGTAATGCCGTGTTCATCCTGCGCAGGAATGGCAAAGAGCACCGCAGCGATGCGCGATTCCACATCGAGTTTGAGCCCGGCGATGATGACAGCCATGCCCAGCGCATGCGACCAGACCCGCTCACCACTGCCCAGCGTCCGGTCACCATAAGCCTCCCAGGCATAGGCAACGGCGTCGTGCAGACGCTGTGCGTCGGCGGCCGGCAGGCCCGCCGCAAGAATGGCAAGAAATTGCTCGAAATCGCTTTGTGCAGCGACGGAATGGGCGACGGAAACCATGGCCGCAATTATAGGTCTCAGCCATCAGGAAAGACAGAGACCGGGAACAATGCTTACAGACTGTCACAAGAATGTTCAGCCCCGGGGAAATCGGGGTTTACCCTACTCCCCCACCCTCGCTTTCTGTGGGACCGTGCACGGCGTTGTGCCCGCATCGGCCGACTTGCCCATGGCCACAAGCTGACGCGGCATCCAGAGACAAACCTTTTACGTCACCCGTAAGGAGAAAACATGAAGAAAATCACCGCACTGGCCGCCTCGCTGGCTATCATCGGCACGCTTGGCGCCACGCCGGCACAAGCCCAGCAGAAATTCGTCACCATCGGTACCGGCGGCGTGACCGGCGTCTATTACGCAGCCGGCGGCGCCATCTGCCGCCTGATGAACAAGGACCGCGCCAAGCACGGCATCCGCTGCTCGGTCGAAAGCACCGGCGGCTCGGTCTACAACGTGAACACCATCAAGGGCGGCGAACTCGATTTCGGGGTCTCGCAATCCGACGTCCAGTTCAACGCCGTCAAGGGCCTGAACCAGTTCAAGGACGGCGGTGCGATGAGCGACCTGCGTGCCGTCTTCGCCCTGCATCCGGAACCGCTGACCATCGCTTCGCGCAAGGAAGCCAACGTCGCCAAGTTCGAAGACTTCAAGGGCAAGCGCTTCAACATCGGCGTCCCCGGCTCCGGCCAGCGCGCCACCATGGAAGTCCTGCTGCCGGCGATCAACATGAAGAACGCCGACTTCTCGCTGGTTTCCGAATTGAAACCTGACGAGCACGGCGCCGCCCTGTGCGACAACAAGATCGACGGCTTCGCCTTCGTCGTCGGCCACCCGGCCGCCAATATCCAGGACGTCACGACGACCTGCGGCGCCAAGCTGGTCAATGTCACCGGCCCCGGTGTCGACAAGCTGATCGCCACCTATCCGTATTACGCCAAGGCCACCATCCCGGGCGGCATGTACGCCAACAACCCGAACCCGACCACGACCTTCGGCGTCGTTGCCAGCATCGTTTCGTCGGCCAAGGTGTCGGACGAAGTGGTGTACACCCTGGTCAAGTCCGTGTTCGAAAACTTCGACGAGTTCAAGAAACTGCACCCGGCTTTTGGCAACCTCGACCCGAAGACGATGATCAAGGACGGTCTGTCGGCCCCGCTGCACAACGGTGCGGTCAAGTACTACAAGGAAAAGGGCTGGATGTAATCCTGCCTGCGGCCGGTGTCGTCCGGGCGTCCTGACGATGCCGGCCAGTGAAGCACCTACAGCAAGGCGCCGCTGGCGTCTTGCTGCGTTTACATCAGCCCGAAATTCTGGGGGAACCGCAGCATGACAAGCTCGGACAAAAAAAACACCATTCACGAACTGAGCGACGAACAGCTCAAGCAGATCGTCGCCGAAGCCGATACCGGCGGCCGAAAACCCACCGGCATCGCCGCCCAGTTGCTGGTCGCCATCGCCCTGGCCTGGTCGCTGTTCCAGTTGTGGATCGCTTCGCCCTTGCCCTTCTCGCTGGGCATCTTCGTCCTCAACGATACCCAGTCGCGCGCCATCCACCTGGCTTTCGCCGTCTTCCTCGCGTTTGCCGCCTACCCGGCGTGGAAACGCTCGCCGCGCGCCTACGTGCCGACCATCGACTGGCTGCTCGCTGCCGTCGCCGCCTTCTGTGCCAGTTACCTGTTCCTGTTCTACAACGAGCTGGCGCAACGCCCCGGCATGCCTACCGACCTCGACCTGGCCGTCGCCGTGGTCGGTCTGATCCTGCTGCTCGAAGCCGCCCGCCGCGCGCTCGGCCTGCCGATGGTGATCCTGGCCATCGTTTTCATGATCTACATCTTCTTCGGCCAGTACATGCCCGACGTCATCGCCCACCGCGGCGCCTCGCTGGCCAAGGGCATGAGCCACATCTGGCTGACCACCGAAGGCGTCTTCGGTGTCGCACTGGGTGTCTCGGCCAGCTTCATCTTCCTCTTCGTGCTCTTCGGTGCCCTGCTCGAAACGGCCGGCGCCGGCAATTACTTCATCAAGTCGGCGATTGCCCTGCTCGGCCACATGAAGGGCGGCCCGGCCAAGGCCGCGGTGGTCGCTTCGGCCAGTACCGGCCTGATTTCCGGCTCGTCGATCGCCAACGTCGTCACCACCGGCACCTTCACCATCCCCTTGATGAAGAGTGTCGGCTACCGTGCCGACCAGGCGGCCTCGGTCGAAGTCTCGTCGTCGGTCAACGGCCAGATCATGCCGCCGGTGATGGGCGCCGCCGCCTTCCTGATGGTCGAATACGTCGGCATCTCCTACGTCGAGGTGATGAAGCACGCGCTGGTCCCGGCGCTGATCTCCTACATCGCGCTGTTCTACATCGTGCACCTGGAAGCCCTGAAGATGAAGTTGCAGGGCCTGCCGCGCCGCGAACCACTGCCCTGGCAGAAAGCGCTGACGTCCACGCTGATGACGGTTTCCGGCCTGGTCATCCTGTCGGCCATCGTCTATTTCGGCTTCGGCTGGATCAAGGACCTGGCCGGCGACGCCGCCTTTGCCATCGTCGGCCTGCTGATGCTCGGCGCCTACATCGCCATCGTCCGCTTCGCCGCCCGCTATCCGGAACTGCACATGGACAAGCCGGACGAGAAGATGGAATACCTGCCGGAGATCGGGCCGACGCTGAAGTCCGGCCTGCACTTCCTGTTGCCGGTCGCCGCCCTCGTCTGGAACCTGATGGTCGAACAGCTATCGCCCGCGCTGTCGGCGTTCTACGCAACGCTGTTCCTGATGTTCATCCTGGTCACCCAGCGGCCGCTGTTCGCCTTCTTCCGCGGCCAGGGCAAGTTTGTCGCCGCCGGCCGCCAGGGCTTCAAGGACCTGTTCGACGGTCTGGTCACCGGTGCCCGCAACATGATCGGCATCGGCATCGCCACCGCCACGGCCGGCGTCATCGTCGGCACCGTGACGCTGACCGGCGTCGGCCTGGCCATGACCGAACTGGTCGAACTGCTGTCCGGCGGCAACCTGATGGTCATGCTGGTGCTGGTCGCGGTGATCTCGCTGATCCTCGGCATGGGCCTGCCGACCACCGCCAACTACATCGTCGTGTCGACGCTGATGGCCCCGGTGATCGTCGAGCTCGGCGCGCAAACCGGCCTGCTCGTGCCGCTGATCGCCGTCCATCTGTTCGTCTTCTACTTCGGCCTGATGGCCGACGTCACGCCGCCGGTCGGTCTGGCCTCCTACGCCGCCGCCGGCATCGCCAAGAGCGACCCGATCAAGACCGGCTTCACCGCCTTCGGCTACAGCGCGCGGACGGCGATCCTGCCGTTCATGTTCATCTTCAACACGCAGTTGCTGCTGATCGGCATTACCGACGCCTTCCACCTGTTCCTGACCATCGGCAGTGCGACCCTGGCCAGCCTGATGTTTGCGGCGGCGACCCAGGGCTTCTTCGTCACCCGCAACCGCATCCACGAAACGCTGTTGCTGTTGCTGGTCACCTTCAGCCTGTTCCGCCCCGGCTTCTGGATGGACATGATCCATCCGCCGTTCGAGGAAGTCGCACCGACCGAACTCAGCCGTCTGGTCGAGGAAGCCCCGCGCAACGCCAAGCTGCGCGTCTGGGTCGAAGGCCTGACCCTGGAAGGCCAGGAAGTCACCAAGGGCGTGCTGCTGTCGCTCGGCGAACCGGGCAAGGCCAGCGAACGCCTCGGCCGCATGGGTCTGACGACGATGTCGCTGGGCGACCAGGTCCAGGTTGCTGCGGTGCGCTTCGGCAGCCCGGCGGAAAAGCTCGGTCTTGAGCAAGGGTTCAACCTCAAGCATATCGAGCTGCCGAACCCGGGCCGTCCGGACAAGGAATGGATCTTCATCCCGACGCTGATGTTGCTGGCGTTGGTCTGGTTCATGCAGCGCGCCCGCCGCGAACGCGAAAGCACCGCGGCAGCGCCGGCCTGAACGTAAACCTGGAAGGAAAGGATTCAGCATGAGCACCCATGACGAAAACCAGAGCGCATCGGCCAGACTCGGCGGCCTTTCCTACCTCAACCCGGCGGCCCCGGAACCCTGGGCCAGCTTCATCGAACAGATCGAGCGCGTGCGCCCCTACCTGGGGCCGCTCGAACGCTGGATCGAAACGCTGAAGCATCCGAAACGCACGCTGATCGTCGACGTGCCGATCGAGCGCGACGACGGGACCATCGCCCACTTCGAGGGCTACCGCGTCCAGCACAACCTGTCGCGCGGCCCGGGCAAGGGCGGCATCCGCTTTCACCCGGCGGTGACGCTCAACGAAGTCATGGCGCTGGCTGGTTGGATGACCGTCAAGAATGCCGCCATCGGCCTACCCTTCGGCGGCGCCAAGGGCGGCATCCGGGTCGATCCGAGCAGCCTGAGCAAGGGAGAACTGCAGCGCATGACGCGCCGCTTCACCTCGGAAATCGGCTTGATCATCGGCCCCGACCGCGACATCCCTGCGCCCGACGTCGGCACCAACGCCATGACCATGGCGGTGATGATGGACACCTTCTCGATGAACCGTGGCGGCACCGCCACCGGCGTCGTCACCGGCAAACCGATTGCGCTGGGTGGCAGCCTCGGCCGTCAGGAAGCCACCGGTCGCGGCGTTTACCTGTGCGCCCGCGAAGCCGGCAAGCACCAGCACATCCCGATGGAAGGCGCACGTGTCGTCGTCCAGGGCTTCGGTAACGTCGGCGGGATTGCCGCCCGGCTGTTCCGCGCAGCCGGCGCCCGCGTCATCGCCATCGCCGATCACACGGCGACGCTGGCCAACGACGCCGGCATCGACATTCCCGCCGCCCAGGCCTGGGTCGCCGAACACGGCGGCCTGGCCGGTTTCGACGGCGCAGCGCCGATCGATATCGAGGACTTCTGGCAGCTCGAGTGCGAGTATCTGGTCCCGGCCGCACTGGAAGGCCAGATCACACCGGAACGCGCCAGTCGCGTGCGCGCCAAGGTCGTCGTCGAAGGCGCCAACGGCCCGACCACACCGGCCGCCGACGACGTGCTGCGCGACCGCAGCGTACTGGTCGTTCCCGACGTGCTGGCCAACGCCGGTGGCGTCACCGTCTCGTACTTCGAGTGGGTGCAGGATTTCTCCAGCTTCTTCTGGACCGAAGACGAAATCAACGCCCGCCTCGAACGCATCATGGTCAGCGCCTTCGACGCCATCTGGCAGGTCGCGCAGGAAAAGCTGGTTCCGCTGCGCACCGCCGCCTTCATCATTGCCTGCCACCGCGTGCTCGAAGCGCGCGCCGAACGAGGGCTGTACCCCTGAAATACCTCACCAACCCCTATCTGCTGCTCACCCTGACCGCGCTGTTCTGGTCAGGCAACATGGTTCTAGGTCGCGGCATCCGTGCCGATGTACCGCCGATGGCGCTCGCCTTCTGGCGCTGGGCCATCGCCTTCATGCTGGTCCTGCCGCTGGCGCTGCCGCACCTGAAAAGTCAGTGGCAGCTGCTCAAGCAAGGCTGGCGGCCGATCTTCGTCCTCGGCCTGCTCGGCGTCGGTGGCTACAACACCTTCGCCTACCTGGCCTTGCAGACGACCACGGCGACCAACGCGGTGTTGCTCAACTCCTTCATCCCGGTGGCGACCATCGCCATTTCCTGGGCCTTCCTCGGCAAGCGGCTGACGCCGCTGGCCGCGCTCGGCGTCGTCGTCTCGCTGATCGGCGCAATGACCATCGTCGCCCGCGGCGACCTCGACGTGCTGCTGCACCTCGCGCTCAACACCGGCGACCTGTGGATGCTCGCCGCCGTCGCCATCTGGGCCATCTACACGGTCGGCCTGGCCTGGCGCCCGGCCGGCCTGCATCCGATGCTGATGCTCGCGGCCTTCACCGCCGTCGGCCTGGCCGCCCTGTTCCCGGCTTACCTCTGGGAAATGGCCCAGGGGCGGACGATCAACGTGCATGCCAGCTCGCTGCTGTCACTGGCCTATGTCGGCATCTTCCCCAGCTTCGTCGGCTACATCTTCTACAACCGCGGCGTTGCCGAAGTCGGCGCCAACAAGGCCAGCCTGTTCATCCACCTGATGCCGGTGTTCGGCACGCTGCTCTCGGTCGTTTTCCTCGGCGAAATCCCGTACGCCTACCACTACGCCGGCATCGCGCTGATTTTCGCCGGCATCTGGCTGACCATGAAGAAGGGCTGACATGGGCCTGCTCGACTGGCTGCGCCGGCGCCCGCAGCCGATTCCCGAGGCCTTGTGGCAGCAGACCATGGACAGCCTCCCCTTCTTCCGTCATTTGAACGAAGACGAGCGACAGGCACTGAAATCCCTGAGCGAAGCCTTCCTGGCGGAAAAGGAATTCTCCACCGCCGGTGGCCTGGCACTGAGCGATGAAATCTGCGTCGCCATCGCCGCCCAGGGCTGCCTGCCCATCCTGAAACTCGGCCTGACCGCCTACCGCGAATGGGTCGGCATCATCGTCTACCCCGACGAATTTGTCGTTCGGCGCGAAATCGCCGACGACGACGGCATCGTGCACGAATACGACGACGTGCTCTCCGGCGAAGCCTGGGAAGGCGGGCCGCTGCTGGTCTCCTGGCGCGACGTGCAGATGGCCGGCGGCGACTACAACGTGGTCATCCACGAATTCGCGCACAAGCTCGACATGCTCAATGGCGACGTCGATGGCATGCCGGCGCTGCATTCGGGCATCACGGCCAGTGAATGGGAAGGCATCTTCCAGCCGGCCTACGACGATTTCTGCCAGCGCGTGGACGACGGCGAAGAGACGATCATCGACCCCTACGCCAGCGAGGCGCCGGCCGAGTTCTTCGCCGTGCTCAGCGAATGCTTCTTCGGCATTCCCAAGGTCGTCGATGCCGAATACCCGGCGGTCTACGACCTGCTGCGCCGCTACTTCCGCCAGGACCCCTTGGCGCGCTTGTCCGCCTAATTCCGGGCAAAAATAAAGCCGGCCCCGCTGGGCCGGCCATTCGGCTATCGGCTGAAAACGATCAGACCTTGCTGACCAGATTCGACAGCGTCACGTTGGTGGCCACCTGGGCCAGCAGCTTCTGCAGGCCGACACGGGCCTTCAGGTTGATGATCAGCGGTGCGCGCAGGCTCGGCGCAATACCGGCGCCTTCTTCTTCCTGCTTGTACAGGATCAGCATCACGGCCACGTCTTCGGCAGCCGGCGATTGCAGCAGCGCATCTTCCTCGTCGGTCAGTTCGAGCTCATAGCTGAAGCCCAGCGCAGCCGGGTCCATGATCTGGAAAGCCAGCGCCGGATCGTCCAGCGATTGCAGCGTGAAACTGGCCGGCGCGCCCTTGCCTTCTTCGTGCGCCAGCATGAAGCGGGTCTTGTCCTCGAAAGCGAACAGTCCCTTGGGGAAGGTAATCACTTTTTCCGGCGAAACGTCGACGGCACCAAACAGGTAAGTCTGAACTTGCATGTATTTCCTCCTCTGTCATTGGAATGCTTGCAAACACATCCTACACCAGTCGGACAAGAGTTGTAATTTCAGTTTGAATTCCGCATCATTCACCCCCCATTTTTGCTGTATCGCCTTCAATGCTCGCACCCATCGAACACCGCATCGCCCTTGAACTCAACGTTCGTCCGGCCCAGGTCAAGGCTGCCGTCCAGTTGCTCGACGAAGGCGCCACCGTGCCCTTCATCGCCCGCTACCGCAAGGAAGTCACCGGCGAACTCGACGACACGCAACTGCGTACGCTCGAAGAGCGCCTCGGTTACCTGCGCGAACTCGAAGACCGGCGCGGCGCGGTGCTCGCCAGCATCGAGGAACAGGGCAAGCTGACGCCAGAGCTGCGCGGCGAGATCGAGAACGCCGAAACCAAGCAACGCCTGGAAGACCTCTACCTGCCGTACAAGCAGAAGCGCCGGACCAAGGCGCAGATCGCCCGCGAAGCCGGCATCGAGCCGCTGGCGCTGGCCCTGCTTGAAAACCCGGAACTGTCGCCGGAAGACGAAGCCGAAAAATACCTCAACGCCGACGCCGGCTTCGCCGACACCAAGGCGGTGCTCGACGGTGCCCGCCAGATCCTGATGGAAAAGTTCGCCGAAGACGCGCAACTCTTGCAGACGCTGCGCGACTACCTGAAAGAACACGGCCTGCTCAAATCGACCGTGATCGAAGGTAAGGAAACCGAAGGCGCCAAGTTCCGCGACTGGTTCGACTTCGCCGAATCCATCGTCGACATGCCCTCGCACCGCGCGCTGGCCCTCTTGCGCGGGCGCAACGAGGGTTTCCTCAACGTCGCCCTGGTGCTCGACTCCGAATTGAACGAAGACGCCGTCAAGCCCGGCACCAACCCGTGCGAACAACGCATCGCCGCGCGTTTCGGGATCAAGCACCAGAACCGCCCGGCCGACAAATGGCTGCAGGACACCGTGCGCTGGACCTGGAAGGTCAAGGTCTATACCCACCTCGAACTGGAGCTGGTCAACGAACTGCGCGAGCGCGCCGAGGAAGAAGCCATCCGCATCTTCGGCAAGAACCTCAAGGACCTGCTGCTTGCCGCGCCGGCCGGCCAGCACGTGACCATGGGCATCGACCCCGGCATCCGCACCGGCTGCAAGATCGCCGTCGTCGACGCCACCGGCAAGCTGCTCGACACCGCCACCATCTACCCGCATGAACCGCGCAACGACTGGGGCGGCTCGATCTCGACCATCGCCCGCCTGGCCTCGACGCACGGCGTGACCCTGGTCGCCATCGGCAACGGCACGGCCAGCCGCGAAACCGACAAGCTGGTGCAGGATGTGATGAAGAAGTACCCGGAAGCGCGGCTGCAGAAGATCGTCGTCTCGGAAGCCGGCGCTTCGGTCTATTCAGCGTCGGAACTCGCCGCCAAGGAATTTCCCGACCTCGACGTGTCGATCCGCGGTGCGGTGTCGATTGCCCGCCGCCTGCAGGACCCGCTCGCCGAACTGGTCAAGATCGAACCGAAGTCGATCGGCGTCGGCCAGTACCAGCACGACGTGTCGCAATCCAAGCTGGCGAAGAACCTGGATGCCGTGGTCGAGGACTGCGTCAACGCCGTCGGCGTCGATGTGAACACCGCCTCGGTGCCGCTGCTCACCCGCATTTCCGGGCTGAATGCCAGCCTGGCCGCCAACATCGTCAGCTACCGCGACGCTCATGGCGCCTTCAAGTCGCGCGACGACCTGAAGAAGGTGCCGCGCCTCGGCGACAAGACATTCGAACAGGCCGCCGGCTTCCTGCGCGTGCCGAACGGCGACAACCCGCTCGACGCGTCTTCCGTGCACCCGGAAGCCTATCCACTGGTCGAGAAGATCATCGTCGACCTGAAGAAACCGATCAAGGAACTGCTCGGCAACAGCCAGGCGCTCAAGGGCCTCAACCCGGCCAGATACACCGACGAGCGCTTCGGCCTGCCGACCGTGCAGGACATCTTCAAGGAACTGGAAAAACCCGGCCGCGACCCGCGCCCCGAGTTCAAGACCGCGACCTTCGCCGACGGCGTCGAGGAAGTGAAGGACCTGCGCCCGGGGATGATCCTCGAAGGCGTCGTCACCAACGTCGCCGCCTTCGGTGCCTTCGTCGACATCGGTGTACACCAGGACGGCCTGGTGCATGTCTCGGCGCTCTCCAATACCTTCGTCAAGGACCCGCACGACGTGGTCAAGGCCGGCCAGGTGGTGAAAGTGAAGGTGCTGGAAGTCGACCTCGCCCGCCAGCGCATCGCGCTGTCCATGCGCATGAGCGACGAGCCGAAGAAGCACGATGGCGGCAGCCAGCGCGGCGCCCCGCTGTCGAAGCAGCAAGCCCGCCACAACGCGCCGCCGCCGGCCGGCAACGCGATGGCCAACGCCTTCGCCAAGCTGAAGCGCTAAGTCAGGGCTGTGCGGCCTGGAGGAACCCGTAAATCACCGGTTCAGCGCGCGCTATCGCTGCTAGCCGACGAGATCGGCCAAGCCGCCTCCCAACAACAAGCGTGATCGAAGTCGTCGATGACGACGACTTCGATCGCCAGCCCGGGCGGGAAGCGGGCAAGATAGCCGGCAATGCCGTGCATACCGGTCTGACGGTCCCTGCCGCCGACGAAATGGCGTTGGGGAACATGTTGCAGAACCTGCCAATAATCCGCCGGATTCAGCGATCCGCTTAATGGCGAAACCTCCAGCCCTCGTGCCCAGCCAACATGATCCAGCACACCGGCAACGCTGACGAGTTGCACCACGTCCTGGCGCCGTGCCGCAACCAGTGCGGCGACAGCCGCCCCTCCCGAATAACCGACCAAGCGGATGCTGCGCGCGCCAAAACGCTGTTTCATCGCATCAACCACAAGATTCATGGCATTAACGATTTCCGCGGAGAAGCGCGCCTGTGTCCAATCCGCAGGCGAACACTGCGCGCGAATCGAATCGGGAACATACTGGCAAGGTCGTGCCAGATAAGCGCTGCCCGCCAGCCCTTCCTTGAGGGCCAGGCGCAAGGCCAGCGGATCGAGGGGCGTCGGATCGCTGGCTGGCGTACGTGGGTCCAGCCAGGCGCGGCCATCGCCTTCGATGTACAAGGTTAACGTTTCCGTGTTCGTCGGCGGGGGATGCAAGGCCAGCAATTCGAAACGCCCAGCCTGTAGCCGCGTAGCCTGCCAACCTGACTGGATCGCCAGATCATGCGCCTGAGTCAGCCGGGCAGCGGGCGAGAGCTTAGCGCAGCCGGTAATCAGATATAGCACAGCAGCCAGGCAAATGAAGAAACCGGGCTTAGCCGCCCGGTTTCTTCTGAAGCGACTCGTTCCGGAATCAGAAATGCCAGAGCACACGAGCCGTCAGCTGATGCAAGCGGGACTCAGACTTGAATTCCCCGTCGTAATTCACGGAAATCGTCATCCCATCACCAACGATCTGACGATAGCCCAGTCCTAGTTGCAACGCGTCCCGCTTGGGCTTTTGCTCGTCGATCGTGAATGCTGCCCCACCGCTGCTCAGGCTGGCACGGATTTCCGGCGCATCGGCGAACTCATGCAGGTAGCGGGTACGCAGGCTCAACAAGCTGGACGACGACAACTGCCGATTCAGTTCGACACCGAGCACTGACTGCAGCGAGGTGGCACTGCCATCATCGATGCGCAGTGCGGCGGCAGCATTGCCTGTCTCGGCATAAGCCGAGGTGCTGAGGAAGGCGGCACGGGCACCGGCGAGCCAGCGACCGGACCATCCCTGAGCGATCGCAAACGGAAATCCAGCCTCAAACCGGGCGCTGACGCCAAGGCCATGATAGTCGCCGAACAGTTGACCGGAAAAACCAGGAATATCAACCCAACGCCGGCTATCGTACTTGTTGTAGGCTGCCAGCAGCGAGGCGTCGAGCGTCATCGCATCTTCCGCCCGGCTGAAATACCCGCCAAGATGATATCCGTCGACGCGCAAATCGTCGCCGTTTGCGATGTCGACACCATTAACCCTAGCCTGGGTATATCCACCGGACAAGCCGATCACGTCCCGTCCCGAGCGATCACTCTCGAAGCCGAAGGCAATACCACCGGCGCCGGTACGATAGCCGCCGACATCGGCGCGTGAATCCTGCCGCCCCGCAGCGCCCAGCACCTCCACCCAGAAGCGACCGCTGGCAGCATCGCCGCCGGCAATGCCACGTCCAGACCCGGCAACGCCACGGTTACTGAATGCCGACATCAGCATCCCCGACGACAGTTGTGTGGACTGGAACGCAGCCCCCGAACGGACCGGTGCGATCTGTCCCAACGCCTGCCTAAAGGCAGCCTGTGAAGGCTGGTTATCCAGCGCTGCGAGCAATTCATCGGACGAAGAACTGCCGCCCTGGCCGAGCGCTTCCAGTACACCTGCCAGCCCGCTGACCTCAGCACCGGCCAGGGTCGCCATCGAGTTGCTACGGCTGGCCGTCAGGATCAAATTGCCACCGACATTGCTCAGGGCATAACTGACCGTCGCCGAATCGGCGTCCGCCGCCAGCGTCGTCACACCGGATACGCCCCCCTGGATCAGGGTGTATTGAGCGCCGTTGGCTACGTAAGCAAGCGGAATCGGTTTGATCGTCGAACCGGCAGCCAGCGTAGTCGTTCCGGTAACCGTGAAGCGGTCGCTGGCATTGCCCTGCCCCACCCCCATCTCGATCAACGAGGTCGAACCGAAGGCGAGGTCTCCTGCAACGCTGACATTGCGCAGCGCATTGCCGCTGGGCCGCAAGAAAGTACCGTCAACGCCGATATTCCCGCTGGTCGAGAACTGACCGTTGACCTGCAGGCTGGCACCCGCATCAACCTGCAAGGACGTGACAGCGCCCAGGCCATAGTCGAAAACCGTACTACCAGCGCGTACGACAAAACGCTCGAAGCCGCTCAGCGTACCGCTGGCGAAACGCTGCGTGCCCCCGGTTTCCAGCGTATCGATACCGGCACCACCGGCGATGCTGCCGATAACAACACCCGTCCCGCCACCATTGAACAGCTTCAGGACATCATCGCCGTCGCCCATGTCGATGGCCATGCCGTTCCTGCCCTCGATCCTGCCGTAGTTGGTCAGCGAGTCGGCGCCACCGCCCATCTGGACCGCAGCACCGGCAGTCGTGCTGGCTGCCTCGTCGACCAGCGTCGAACCGGCGCCGCCAGTAATGCTGCCACTGGCGTAGTTGATCAATACATCATCGAAATTGCCGACCAAACCGATCGCCGTACGGTTCTCACCAACGATGCTGCCTTCGTTGAATATCCGGGCACTGGCCGGATTGGTCGACGACGTTCCTCGCCCCGCCGCGACGGCGGTACCGTTGGCCCCGTCGTCGATGAGAATGCCTTTGGATTGGCCGTAGATCGTCGCACCAGCATGGTTGATGATCGTACCGCCGCCGGCTGCGATACCGTCAGCACCGTTGGGATTGCCACCGGAATCGAGACCGCCTGCGCCCGTCCCGCGGATACTGCCCCAGTTCTCAACATAAGCCACACCGTCGATATCGACGCCATCGCCGTCACCGTTACTGGTGGTCAGGCCGAGCCCCTCGTGGTCGTATACATTGCCCGCACCAGCGTAGTTTCCGGTAATCGTGCCGTAGTTGATGACCACGCCGTGACCATCGAGACCAACACCCGAACCGTTGTTGCCGGTAATGACGCCGTCGGCATAATTGATCACGACCGTATCGTCAATCTTGACGCCGGAAGTCGTGACAGCCCCAACGACCTTATCGAAGGTGACACCGTTCGGTCCGGTCGCCGTGACGACTAGGCGGTCGATACCGATCAGATCGGCGTCGGCATTCGCCGCGACCGGATCGCCACCATCAATGCCATGACGCGGCCCGGTGATTGTTCCGTAGTTGAGGATGGCAACATTCGAACGGCCATTCTCGACCGCCACGCCATCCGCCGCCGAATAATCGTTGACGCAGCCGGCACCGACGTAGTCCGGACAGCTGGTGTTCACCAAACCGGTCGAGAAGATGGAGCCATAGTTGGTCAGCGTGAAGTTGGTGCCGAGACGCAAGGCATCATTGCCGGTCGAACTGATGACCGCCGCACTGTTGCTCACCGAGCCGTTGATGATCCGGTTGTTGGTCGAACTGTAGTTGGCATCGGCCTTGATCGCCCGCTCGCCATTGATCGCCGGACCGGTCTGCGAAATCGTCCCCTGGTTGTCGAGCAGATAGCTGCCGCCTGTGCGGTTGAGGCGGATCACGACATTGCCACTGGCGGTAATCAGAGCCCCCTGATTGTTGGTGATGCTCAGTACCGGTGTTCCCGTATTGGCGTCAATCGTGCGTCCGCTGCCAGTCTGGCTGATGGTGCCGCTGTTGGTGAGCGATGTGGTGCCGGTACCGACCGTCACCGCAACGGTCCCACCCGACGTCGTCAGTACGCCGGTGGCCGCTACCGATCCCGTATCCCCACTGGCAATGGTCTGAGCGCTGGTATTGGTATCACCAGCACCAACGGTGAAACTCGCCGCATACGCCTGGGAAAGGAACAAGGTCTGCACTGCCAGTGCCAGCGGCAAACGCCGAAATACAGGATTCATCCAAAGCCCCCGTGAAAAAATGCCACGAGTCTATGAGGATGCTGTTACATGGGCGTTACACCCTGGCCGGCAACTAGCGCGGCATTGCCCGCAGATACTGCGCCGGCCAGGCAGCAGCGACGCCCAGCGCCTGCGCCGCCTGCAGCGGCCAGTAAGGATTGCGCAGGATTTCGCGGCCGACCAGCACCAAGTCGGCCTCGCCGTTGGCGACAATGGCCTCGGCCTGCGCCGGTTCGGTAATCAGTCCGACGGCCGCCACCGGCAAGCCGACCTCCTGCCGGATGCGCGTGGCGAACGGCACCTGGAAGCCGGGCCCGGCGGGAATTTTTGCAGTCGGAATCAGGCCGCCTGACGAGACATCGACCAGATCGACGCCGTCTTCCTTGAGCAGCCGGCACAGCGCCACCGTCTGCTCGATATCCCAGCCGCCCTCGACCCAGTCGGTCGCCGACAGGCGGATCAGTAGCGGCAGTTCCTGCGGCCAGACGGCGCGTACGGCAGCCACCACCTCGCGCGTCAAGCGCACGCGATTGGCAAAGCTACCGCCGTATTCGTCGCCGCGCCGGTTGCTCAGCGGCGACAGGAACTGGTGCAGCAGATAACCGTGCGCGGCATGGATTTCGACCATCCGGAAACCCGCCGTCAACGCCCGCCCTGCCGCCGCGGCAAACGCTGCCACCACGGCGGTGATAGCGGCCGCATCCAGCGCCTGCGGTTCGGCATAGCCCTCGAAAGCGATGGCCGACGGCGCCACCGCCGTCCACCCGCCCGCTTCCACGCTCAAGGTAGATTGTGCTTCCCAGCCGCGGCCAACGCTGGCCTTGCGCCCGGCGTGCGCCAACTGGATCGCCGGCACCGCACCCTGGCTCTCGATCAGGCGGGCAAGGCGGGCTAGCGGCCCGATCTGGGCCTCGTTCCACAGCCCCAGGTCGCCCGGACTGATCCGCCCTTCCGTCAGCACCGCGCTGGCCTCGACGATCAGCAAGCCGGCACCGCCGACGGCTCGGCAGCCGTAATGCTGCGCGTGCCAGTCACCGGCCAGGCCATCGGTGGCGGAATACTGGCACATCGGCGGAATGCCGATGCGGTTGGGCAGGGTCAGGCTGCGCAGCGTCAGCGGTTCAAACAAGGCGGACATCAGGCTTTCCAAAAAATCACGATATACCGGCTCCCTGACCTTCAGCTGGCACTACGTTCCGGCGCCTGACCATTTCAAACAGACAGACTGCAGCGGCGGCACCGACATTGAGCGACTCAACCGCCCCGGGCATGGGAATCCGCACCCGGCGGGCAGCAATCTCGAGTAGCGCCGGCCGCACGCCAGCGCCTTCTGCGCCGAAGACCCAGGCCAGCGGACCATCAAGCGAGACATCGAACAAGGAGGTCGAATCCGCAAGGCTGGTGACCACTGTATCACCGCAATACAGGGTCATGAAATGTTCCAGATCGAGCTCTTCATGAACATTCACGACAAAATGCGCGCCCTGCCCCGCCCTCAACACCTTGGGCGACCAAGCCGCCGCACAACCCGGAGAGAGCAATACCTGCCGAACGCCTGCCGCCGCCGCAGTGCGTATCAGACTGCCCAGGTTACCCGGATCCTGAACGCCATCGAGCAGAACGGCATCGGCGTGCACATCGGGAGACACGGCCGGCACGGGGGTTTCGACGATGGCCAGCAGGCCGCTCGGGGTTTCGACGATACCCAGTTCCCGCATCAGGGAATCGGCCAGCACGGTGCAATCCCGTTGGCCGACATAGGCAGCGATCTCGCCACCCGCCAGCGCCGATTCGGCGACCACCAGTTGTTCGACCGGTGCCCGGTGGGTTTCCCAGGCTTCGACCAGATGCAGGCCATCGAGCAGCGTCTGCCCGGCCTTGCGCCGCTCGCGACCGGACTCGGCCAGACGCTTCAATTGCTTGAAGAAGGCGTTGTCGCGGGACTGGATCAGTTTCACAGCAGCGACAATTGCCGGGCAACCGGACCGAAGCTCTTGCGATGCACGGGCGAAGCGCCATGGGCTTCGAGCGCGGCAAAATGCGCGGCGGTCGGATAGCCCATGTGTCGGTCGAAACCGTATTGCGGATAGGCCCGGTGCAGTTCAAGCATGCCGGTGTCGCGCACGGTCTTGGCCAGGATCGAAGCAGCGGCAATCGAGGCGATCTTGCCGTCGCCCTGGACCACGGCTTCGGCCGGGATGGCCAGTTTCGGGCAGCGGTTGCCATCGACCATCGCCCGTTCTGGGCTGACCTGCAGGCCGGCGACGGCGCGGGTCATGGCGAGCATGGTGGCGTGCAGGATGTTCAGCGTATCGATTTCCTCGACACTGGCTTCAGCGACGCACCAGGCCAGCGCCTTTTCCCGGATTTCGACGGCCAGGGCAGCACGCTTCTTTTCCGAGAGCTTCTTGGAGTCGTTGAGGCCGTCGATCGGCCGACTCGGGTCAAGGATCACTGCCGCTGCGACGACCGGGCCGGCGAGCGGCCCCCGCCCGGCCTCGTCGATGCCGCAGACCAGGCCCTCGGGGATGATCAGCGCAGGCATTCGATCACCGCCTTGGCGGCTTTTTCGGCAGTGTTCTGGCGCAACTGCAGATGCAGGTCGGTGAACGCCGCCTCAATTGCCGCTGCGTTTTCCTTGTCCTCGTACAGTTTGACCAGCGCCTCGGCGAGATTTTCCGGTGTCGCCTCGTCCTGCAGGATTTCCGGCACCACGAAACGGCCGCACAGGACGTTGGGCAGCCCCACGTAAGGCAGGTAGGCCATACGCTTCATCAACCAGTACGAGAATTTGGCGATCTTGTAGGTGATCACCATCGGCCGCTTGACCAGCGCCGCTTCCAGCGTCGCCGTGCCGCTGGCGATCAGCGCCACATCGGCCGCCCCGACGGCGTCCTGGGCATGGCCGAAGAGTAGGCGGAACGGAATGTCGGCTGCGTGCTGGCGATAGATCGCGGCCTCGAACTGCAGGCGCGTCTCACGCGTGGCCAGCGGCACGACAAATACCGCATCGGGTTGAAAGCGCTCGCGGATCAACTTGGCCGTCTGCACGAACAGGTCGCCCATGGCTTCAAGTTCACCGCGACGGCTGCCCGGCAACAGCGCGAAGGTCGGATAATCACGCGGCAACGCCAACTTTTCACGTACTTCCTGACGACTGGTCTTGAGCGGGATGATGTCAGCCAGCGGATGTCCGACATAGCTGACCGGAATACCCGCCTTTTGATACAGCGGCGGCTCCATCGGGAACAGGGCCAGCACGCGCTTGACCGCCTGCCCGATCTTCTTGATCCGCCCACCGCGCCAAGCCCAGATCGACGGACTGACATAGTGCACGGTCGGCACACCGGCCTGCTTCAAGGCGGTCTCGAGGCCGAGATTGAAATCCGGCGCATCGATACCGATGAAGATGTCAGGGCGCAGGTCGAGCAGGCGCTTCTTCAACTGGCGACGAATGCCGGAAATTTCCCGGTAATGCTTGAGCGCATCCCAGTAGCCCATGACCGACAGCTTGCCCATCGGCCACCAGCACTCCATACCCTGCGCCTGCATGCGCGGCCCGCCGATACCGTAGAAAACGGCACCGGGGAGCTGCTGCTTCAGCGCTGCGATCAGGTGGCCGCCCAGCAGGTCGCCGGAGGCTTCGCCCGCCACCAGGGCTATTCGAACGGCAGCCGTCATGTCAGCGAATGATGCCCCGCTTGGAAACCGCCAGGAAATCGACGAAGCGCTGGAGGTCCGGTTGGGTCTTGGCTTCTTCGGTCAGCTTGGCCCGCGCTTCCTCAAGCAGCAGACCGGACTTGTAGATGGTCCGGTAAGCCCGCTTGAGCGCGGTAATGCCATCCGGCGTGAACCCGCGACGCTTCAGACCCTCGACGTTGATGCCATAGGGTTGGGCGGTATTGCCGGCGGCCATCAGGTAAGGCGGCACGTCCTGCAGGATCACGGTACTGACCGCGGTCATCACATGAGCGCCAATCCGGCAGAACTGGTGAACCCCGGTAAAACCACCGAGGATGGCCCAGTCGTCGACGACGACATGGCCAGCCAGCGAGGCATTGTTGGCGAAGGTGCACTTGTTGCCGACCTGGCAATCATGGGCGATATGCACATAGGCCATGATCCAGTTGTCGTCGCCAACCCGGGTCACGCCGGCGTCCTGCACGGTGCCGAGGTTGAAGGTGCAGAACTCGCGGATGGTGTTGCGATCACCGATTTCCAGGCGGGTCGGCTCGCCGGCGTATTTCTTGTCCTGAGGCGCTTCACCGAGCGAACAGAACTGGAAGATGCGGTTGTCGCGACCGATCCGGGTGTGCCCGGTGATCACCACATGCGGACCGACAACGGTGTTGTCACCGATCTCGACATTGGGGCCGATGATCGAATAGGCACCAATTTCGACATTGCTCCCCAGCCTGGCGCCGGGATCGACGATGGCGGTCGGATGGATCATCTTACAGGTCCCGCTTGGCGCACATCAGCTTGGCCGAAGCGGCCAGCTGACCATCGACCTTGGCTTCGGCTGTGTACTTCCAGATGCCGCGCATCTGGCGCTCGATGGTGACGAACAGGTCCAGCCTGTCTCCCGGCATCACCGGACGCTTGAAGCGTGCTTCGTCGATACCGGCAAAATAGAACACGTTATCCGGCGACGGTTTTTCTTCCAGCGTCTTGAACGACAGGATGCCAGCCGCCTGGGCCAGGGCTTCCATGATCAGCACGCCGGGCATCACCGGGTGATGGGGAAAGTGACCGACGAAGAAGGGTTCGTTGATGGTGACGTTCTTGTAGGCGTGAATGCGCTCGCCCGGAATCACCTCGACGACACGGTCGACCAACAGAAAGGGGTAGCGATGCGGCAGGTGTTCAAGAATCTCATGAATATCCATTTAATCAGTCCCTTATTTCTACTTCTTTAAGTTTTTTCTCAAGTTCTGAAACACGATCTGCCAACTTCCCCAGACGACGGATGTGCGCAGCATTGTGCACCCAATCGTCGTGAGTATCGAGCGGGAAGACCCCGGTGTACCGCTGCCCCGGTTCGTTGATGCTCTTCATCACCAGCGAACCGGCGGAGATGGTCGTTCCCTCGGCCAGCGAAAGGTGGCCGGTGACCATGCCGGCCCCGCCAACCACGCAATGCTCGCCCATGGTCACACTGCCGGCGACACCGACACAACCGGCAAGCACGCTGTTCGGCCCGATCCGGCAATTGTGGGCAATCTGGACCAGGTTATCGATCTTGCAGCCATCGCCGATCAGCGTATCTTCCAGTGCCCCCCGGTCGATGGTGGTGTTGGCACCGATTTCGACGTCGTTACCGATGCGCACGATACCGATCTGGGGAATCTTGACCCAGGATTTACCCTCTGGTGCAAAACCGAAACCATCGGCGCCGATCACGGCACCGGAATGAATGATCACGCGTTCGCCAAGTTCGCAGCCATGATAGACGGTAACGTTCGGGTACAGCATGCTGCCGGCACCGATACGCACGCCATCACCGATCACGCAACCGGCATGGATGACGACACTGTCGCCGAGTTCGACGTTACGGCCGATACAGACCTGAGGCCCGATGGCAACGCTGTCCGGCACGACGGAATCGACAACCGCGCTCGGATGGACAGCGGAGAACCCGGCCTGCACCGGATTCAACAAACTGGCCACCCGCGCATAGTAGGCATAGGGATTGGCGGTAACGATACAGGCGCCGGCATATCCCGCCGCATCGGCTGGCGACAGCAGCACCGCCGCTGCCCGGGTCGTCTGCAACTGGCCGCGATACTTGCGATTGGCGAGAAAGGCGATCTCGCCCTCACCCGCCGCGGCCAGGGTCGACACCTGGAAAATGCGAATATCGCCGTCCCCAAGCACATCGCCGCCCAGCTGGGCGGCGATCTCGGCAAGCGTGAAGGAAATGACCTTCGCCGGTTGCTGCATCACTTACCGTCGGACAGCGCCTTGATGACGCGCTCGGTGATGTCCAGACGCGGACTGACCCAGACCACATCCTGCAGGATCAGGTCGAACTTGTCCGATTCTGCGATCTGCTTGATGGCACGGTTGGCCTTCTCGATCACCGCCGCGTTTTCCTCGTTCTGACGCAGGTTCAGGTCCTCGCGGAACTCGCGCTGACGGCGCTGGAATTCTCGCGACAGATCGCCGAATTCCTTTTCCTTGGCGCGACGCTCGGATTCAGCCATCGTCACGGCGTTCTTCTCCAGGGACTCCTGCAGCCCCTGCAACTGCTTGGCCATGCGCTGGAGTTCCTGATCACGACGGGAAAACTCCGTTTCCAGCTTCTTGGCCGCACGCTGCGCTGCCGGAGCATCGCGGAAAATGCGCTGGGTATCAACATAACCCACCTTCAATTCGGCCGCGCTGACAGCCGTCAGGCTCATGGCGGACAACAGGGAGGCAAGAAGGAAAGTTTTGATTTTCAACATGAAACTCCTGATTTAAAAAGTAGTGCCCAACTGGAACTGAAAGGACTCAGTCTCATCGCTGCTCTTCTTGTTGAGCGGTCTGCCAATACTGAACTTCAAAGGCCCGATCGGCGAAATCCAGGCCGCACTCAACCCCGTCGAGTAGCGCAGATCGGATATCGCGAACTTGTCATTGGACGCATAAATCTGGCCAGCATCGAAGAAAACCCCGAGTCTGGCCGATTTTTCGAAGCCAGGCAGGGACCAGAGGAGTTCAGCATTGGCAACAAGTTTACGGTTACCCCCAACCCGATTGCCATCTTCATCAATCGTCTGGGTCGAGCCAAGAGAATTCCCCTTGTAACCGCGAACAGAACCCACCCCACCGGCGTAGTAATTCTTGAAGAACGGCAAGCCTTTTCCGGCATAGCCGGATGCATAACCAAGATCGCCGCCCAGCAGCAAGGTAAATTGCTTCGACAGGGGAATGAAATGCTGCAACTGGTAATTCGCCCGATAGTAAGTCAGGTCGCCCCCCGGCAGACCAACCTCCAGGCCTGCGCGTTGATACGTTCCCTTGGACGGGAAGAAGAAACTATTCTTGCTGTCACTGACCCAGGCCAGGGTCAACGGGAAAGAAATATTCGTCTTGCCAAAACTCTCGACATATTTCTCGTAATAATCCGGTGAGTTATCGAACAATTCGATCGTTGTCGTATCCGCTGCGATCCCGACCGACCATGACTGGAACTCATTGATCGGGAACCCGAAACGAATACCGCCACCGGTCGAAGTAGACTTGTAGTTGGCCGTACTCGAAAGCGTACTGGTATCCATCGTGCGGTGATAGATATCGAACCCCTGGCTGACCCCATCGGTCGTGAAATAGGGATTGGTGTACGACAAAGCATATGTCCGACCAGAACTTGCCGAATTGACCTGAATCGATACGTTGTTACCACTACCCATGAAATTGTTCTGAGCGATCGAGCCAGAGACAATGACCTTGTCGGTGCTTGAAGTACCAACACCCAGCATCAGGTTGCCGGTCGGCTTTTCCGTCACTTTGACATTGACATCAAGCTGATCGGATGTTCCCGGCACCGGCGGAGTTTCGACCGCGACATCGGAGAAAAAGCCCAAACGGTCGATACGTTCCTTGGAGGCCGTTACCTTGTCAGCATCGTACCAGGCACTTTCCATCTGCCGTATCTCACGGCGAACGACCTCATCACGCGTCTTGGTATTGCCGGTAACATTGACACGCCGGACATAAACACGCTTGCCCGGATCGACGAAGATGGTGAAGTCCACCAGATTCTGTTCGCGATTGATTTCCGGTGCCGCATTGACGTTGGCAAAGGCATAACCCTGGGTCCCCAGGCGGTCACTGATCGCCTTGGTGGACTCGTTCAGTTTTGCCCGGGAAAAAACCTCGCCGGGACGCACCTGGATCAATTTGCGGAAATCAGCCTCCGGCAAAGTCAGGTCGCCGGCCAGTTTGACCGATGACACCCGGAAACGCGCCCCTTCGGTGACATTGAGCGTAATGAAAACGTCCCGCTTGTCCGGCGAGATCGATACCTGCGTGGAATCGACATTGAATTCCAGATAGCCACGATCCAGATAGAAGGACTTCAGCTTTTCAAGGTCAGCCGACAGCTTTTGGCGGGAATACTGGTCATTCTTCGAATACCAGGTCATCCAGCCCGGCGTGGTCAACTCGAACAGGCCGAGCAGTTCCTTTTCCTTGAACGCTTTGGCACCGACGATGTTGATCTGACGAATCTTGGCCGCCTCGCCTTCGACGATATTGAAATTGATGCCGACGCGATTGCGCTCCAGCGGCGTGATCGTCGTCGTGATCTCTGCGGCATACTTGCCGCGCGAAAGATATTGGCGCTTGAGCTCCTGCTCGGCCTTGTCGAGCAGCGAGCGGTCGAAAATACGGCCGGTGGCGATGCCCACTTCACGCAACGCCTTGACGATGGCTTCCTTCTCGAATTCCTTCATGCCGACGAAATTCAGCGACGAGATGGCCGGGCGCTCCTGCAGAACAACCACCATGACATCCTTTTCGACCTCGATGCGCACATCCCGGAAGAAACCGGTGGCAAAGAGCGACTTGATGGCCTGCGCAGCCTTGTCGTCGTTCAGTGTGTCGCCGACCTTGACCGGCAAATAGCTGAACACGGTGCCGGCTTCGGTGCGCTGGATGCCTTCGACACGGATGTCCTTGACGACGAAAGGCTGGAAAGCCATCGCGGGCAGGGCAAAGAGTCCGGCGATCAGGGCAGGCAACAGGTTTTTTTTCATCGTTAGCCGCCAAAAAGGCGAGTCAGGTCGTTAAAAAATGCGAAAGCCATCAAGGAGAACAAAATGGCCAGACCCAATTGCTGTCCGATGACCATTGCCCGCTCGGAGAGGGGCTTCCGCCTGACGACTTCGATCATATGATACATCAAATGCCCACCGTCCAGCACCGGGATGGGAAGCAGGTTCAGGACCCCCAGGCTGATGCTGACCAGGGCCATGAACTTGACATAATAATCCAGACCAAGCTTCGCCGACTGCCCCGCGTAATCGGCAATGGTCACCGGCCCGGAAAGATTTTTCCAGGAAACTTCGCCGATCAGCATCTTGCCCAGCATGCGCAGGCTGAACAGCGACTGCTCGCCGGTTTCGACCACAGCCTTGACCGCCGCCTCGGCAAAGCCGTAACTGACAAAGGTACGCAGTTCGCGCCGGGTTTCCGATGACTCGGCGACACCAACACCGATGCGCCCGATGCGCTGGCCGCCATCGGCAACCAATTCCGGCGTTACCTCAAGCGCAAAGACCCTGCCCTGGCGTTCGACTTGCAGAACCAGTCGTTGCCCGGCCGCCTCGCGGACGATCATCACCAGTTCGTGCCAGTTGCCGATGGGCTGCTCATTGATCTGCAAGACCCGGTCGCCGGCCAGCAAACCTGCCTGCGCCGCCGCACCGCCACGACTGACCGAGCCGATGACCGCCGGAATATCCGGGCGATAGAGGCGCAAGCCCAGACGGGACAGCGGATCGCCTTCCCAGCCCTCCTCGCCGACCGCAGCCAGGTAGAGATGGCGAACGGCAATCTCGCCGCGCTCGTTGATCACTTCCAGTTCGACGCGCTCGCTGCCGGCGGCCTTCTGCAAAATTTGCCAGCGCAGGTCGTTCCAGGTTGCCACCGGTTGCCCGTCGATGCGCCGGACTTCCTCGCCGTTTTCGATCCGGGCCATGGCGGCAGGCGTATCGGCAGGCGGCTGGCCAAGCACGGGCAGCAATTCCTGGCTGCCGTGCATGAAAATACCCCAGTACAACAGGATGGCGAGCAGGAAATTGGCCAGCGGGCCGGCGGCAACGATGAAGCTGCGCTTGCCCACGGTCTGCCGGTTGAAGGCACGATGTCGTTCCTCGGGCGCCACCGCCGCCTCGCGCTCGTCGAGCATGCGCACATAACCGCCCAGCGGGAAGGCACTGACCACCCACTCGGTCCCGTCGCGACCGAAACGACGCTGCCACAGGACCTTGCCGAAGCCTACGGAAAAACGCAGGACCTTGACGCCGCACCAGTGCGCCGCGAGGTAATGCCCAAGTTCATGAAAGACGATCAGAACCCCGAGCACCAAAGCGAACGCCGCGAGATAGAACGGCAGATCGCTCATCCCAGGCGCCCCTCGGCAATCATGGTGGTGGCGACTTGGCGCGCCTCGGCGTCAGCCCCGAGCACGTCGTCCAGGCTGCCCTCCGGTCCGGCCGGCAGCGCCGTCAGCACGGCTTCGTTGAGCCGGGCGATGTCGAGGAAAGACAATTTTCCGTCGAGGAAAGCCGCCACCGCCACTTCGTTGGCAGCATTGAGGATGGCCGGCGCCGTACCGCCTTCGCGCAGAACATCGTAGGCCAGCTGCAGACAGCGGAAACGCTCGAAGTCGGGGGCAAAGAAATCCAGCCGGGCGATGCGGAACAGGTCGAGCGGCTCGACCCCGGCAGCAATCCGTTCCGGCCAGGCCATGGCATAAGCGATCGGCGTACGCATGTCCGGCTTGCCCAATTGGGCGACGACCGAACCATCGACATACTGGACCGCCGAATGGATCACGCTCTGCGGATGCACGACCACCTGGATCATGTCCGGCGCGGCGTCGAACAACCAGCGCGCCTCGATGACCTCCAGGCCCTTGTTCATCATGGTCGCCGAATCGACCGAAATCTTGCGCCCCATCACCCAGTTCGGGTGAGCGCAGGCCTGTTCCGGCGTCACCTGTCCGAGTTCGGACAAGGGGGTATTGCGGAACGGGCCACCGGAGGCGGTCAGCAGGATCTTCTCGACCCCGCAGGCGTTCAGGCCACGCGCGAAATCGCCGGGCAAGGCCTGGAAAATCGCATTGTGTTCGCTATCGACCGGCAGCAGGGTCGCGCCATGGCTGCGCACCGCGTGCATGAACAGTTCGCCGGCCATGACCAGCACTTCCTTGTTCGCCAGCATCACCCGCTTGCCGGCCTGCGCTGCCGCCAGCGTCGGGGCCAGACCGGCAGCACCGACGATGGCCGCCATCACGGCATCGACTTCGGGCAGCGACGAGAGCTCGATCTGCGCCGCCACGCCATGACGGACCTCGGTCGGCAGTCCGGCAGCCCGGCAGCGCGCGGCCAGTTCGCCAGCCAGTGCGGCATCGCGCAGCACGGCGAAAGCCGGACGAAATTCGAGACATTGCTCGAACAGCTTGTCGACCTGGGTATGCGCGCACAGCGCGAAGGCCCGGTAACGATCGGGATGACGGCGGATGACATCGAGCGTGCTGACGCCGATGGAGCCGGTCGATCCAAGCACGGTAATGTTCTGTTGCATCATCCGCGATAGAAGAAGAGTAGCCAGGCCAGCGCCGCCACCGGCAAGGTGGAAGTGAGGCTGTCGATGCGGTCGAGCACGCCGCCGTGACCCGGCAGCACATTGCTGCTGTCCTTGATCCCGGCCTTGCGCTTGAGCATCGACTCGAACAGGTCGCCGATGATGCTGACCGCCGTCACCAGCAGCAGCGCGGCAACCCATAGCGGCAGGGAAACCCCGGCCATGAAGAAATGACCGATGACGAGCCCATAGACGAGCACGCCGAGGATCGCGCCATAGGCGCCTTCCCAGGTTTTGCCCGGACTGATGCTGGGCGCCAGCTTGCGTTTGCCGAAGCGGCGGCCGGCGAAATAAGCCGCGATATCGGCCATCCAGACAACGGCAAAGACCGCCAGCAGGACAGCGGGACCAACGGCGCGCAACTGCACCATGGCCAGCCAGGTCGGCAGCAGCACGACCGCCCCGACCAGCAGGCCGGAAGCGCCATGCAGCGACCATTTGCCGCGCAGCCAGAAGGGAATGAGCAGCAACCAGAAGAGCGCCGACAGACCATAGAACAGGAACACCCAGGTCTGCGCCGGGGCAAAGCCGGCCGCGCCAATGGCCAGCGGTTCGGTCCAGGCCAGCACGGCGCACAAGGCCGCAGTGACGACACCGAGCAGGACGCGCTGACGATTCTGCCAGCCGAGCAAGGCGCCCCACTCCCAGGCACCGACACCGATGAAGGCGGCGATCAGCCAGGCCCAGGCCATTTGCGGCAACCAGAACAGGCTGGGCAGCAGAACGGCCATCAAGGCCAGCGCCGTGATGACGCGGGTTTTAAGCATTGCTGTCGCCCGTCAGTTGCTCGCTGGTCCGGCCAAAGCGCCGCTCGCGTTGCTGGTAGGAGGTGATCGCCTTGCCGAATTCGGCAGTATCGAAATCCGGCCACAGGGTGGGCGTGAAATAGAACTCGGTGTAAGCCAGTTGCCAGAGCAGGAAATTACTGATCCGCTCCTCGCCGCCGGTACGGATGAAGAGATCGGGCTCCGGTGCGAAATTCATCGACAGATACGGCTCGATATCAGCCTCGCTCCATTGACCGGCCTGGTCCGGCTGCGCCAGTGCCATCCGGTTCACCGCCTGCATGATGTCCCAGCGTCCGCCGTAGTTGGCGGCGATGGTCAGATCAAGGCTGGTATTGCCGGCGGTACTCTCCTCAGCCTGGCGGATCAGTACCTGCAGACGCGGCTCGAACCGGGACAGATCGCCAATCACGCGCAGCCGTACGCCATTGCGATGGAGTTTTTCGACTTCCTGCTCCAGCGCCTTGACGAACAGCTGCATCAGCAGCGTGACTTCTTCCTGCGGGCGCCGCCAGTTCTCCGACGAGAAAGCAAACAGGGTCAGGTAGCGGACGCCGCGTTCGAGACAGGCACGAACCATCTCCCGCACCAGTTCGACACCTTTCACGTGCCCAGCGACACGCGGCAGAAAACGTTTTTTCGCCCAGCGGCCGTTGCCATCCATGATGACAGCAACGTGCGCGGGAACGGCCGCAACCTGCGGAAGATCCCGCGTCGAACTGGAGAACAGGGCCATGCAGCCGCTACGTCAGATCTGCATCAGCTCGGCCTCTTTGGCGGCGAGCATCTTGTCGACTTCGGCAATGTATTTGTCGGTGAGCTTCTGGACGTCATCCTGGGCACGACGCTCGTCGTCCTCGGGAATCTCGCCCTTCTTCAGCGCATCCTTGAGGTGGGTGTTGGCATCGCGACGCAGGTTGCGGATCGCCACCTTGGCGCCCTCGCCTTCGTTCTTGACGACCTTGATCATTTCCTTGCGCCGCTCTTCGGTCAGCGCCGGCATCGGCACGCGGATCAGGTCGCCCTGCGAGGCCGGATTCAGACCGAGGTCGGAATCGCGAATCGCCTTCTCGACCTTCTGCACCATGTTCTTTTCCCACGGCTGGACACCCAGCGTACGGGCATCGACCAGGGTGATGTTGGCAACCTGGTTCACCGGCACCGGCGAGCCGTAGTAATCGACCATCACGTGGTCGAGCAGGCCGGTGTGGGCACGGCCGGTACGGATCTTGAGCAGGTCATTCTTGAGCGCCTCGAGCGACTTCTGCATCTTCGCTTCGGCGGTTTTCTTGAGTTCGGCAATCATCTGTCTCTCCCTCAGCAGTAGACCAGCGTGCCTTCATCCTCACCGCAGACCACGCGCTTCAGCGCGCCGGCCTTGAAGATGGAAAACACGTTGATCGGCAGTTTCTGGTCGCGGCACAGTGCGAACGCAGTCGCATCCATTACCGCGAGGTTTTGCGAGATCGCATCGTTGAAGCTGATCTTGTCGTAGCGCGTAGCCGAGGCGTCCTTTTTCGGGTCGGCGGTATAGATACCGTCGACCTTGGTCGCCTTGAGCACGATTTCCGCGCCAATTTCCGACCCGCGCAAGGCTGCGGCGGTATCGGTCGTGAAGAAGGGGTTGCCGGTACCAGCACCGAAAATCACCACCTTGCCTTCTTCGAGATAGCGGATCGCCTTGCCCCGGATATAGGGCTCGACCACCTGCTCGATATTCAGGGCCGACTGCACGCGGGCATTCAGGCCGGCTTGACGCATTGCGTCGGACAGCGCCATGGCATTCATCACCGTGGCCAGCATGCCCATGTAATCCGCGGTGGCTCTATCCATCCCGGTGGCCGTACCGGCCATCCCGCGGAAGATGTTGCCACCGCCGATCACGACGCCGATTTCCACCCCAAGATCCGCAACCGCCTTGATCTCGGCGCAGACTTCCGCGATCACCTGCGGATTGATGCCATAGGCGTCGTTGCCCATCAGGGCTTCGCCAGAGAGTTTCAGCAGGATGCGTTTGTACTTGGGTGTGGTCATCGGCGATTCCTTTACGGAAGATTACTTCTTGGCAGCAGCGGCAGCGGCCTGGGCAGCAACTTCGGCAGCGAAGTCGTCAACCTTCTTCTCGATGCCTTCGCCGACCATGAACAGCGTGAAGCTGGCCACCGAAGCGCCCTTCTGCTTCAGCAGTTGTTCGATCGTCTGCTTGCCGTCTTCAGCCTTGACGAAGACCTGGCCCAGCAGGGTCACGTCCTTCAGGTACTTCTGGACGGTACCTTCGGCGATCTTTTCCAGCATCGCTTCCGGCTTGCCGGCTTCGCGGGCCTTTTCGATGGCAACGCGACGCTCGGTGTCGAGCAGTTCGGCGGAAACACCGGAGGCATCCAGCGACTTCGGCTTGGAAGCGGCGATGTGCATGGCCAGATCCTTGCCCAGCTGCTCGTCGCCGCCGACCAAGTCAACCAGCACGCCGACCTTGGCGCCACCGTGGATGTAGGAAACCAGCTTGCCCTTGGCTTCGCAACGAACGAAGCGGCGGATGCTCATGTTTTCACCGATCTTGCCGACCAGCGCGGTGCGGGTCGATTCGACGGTGCCTTCGCCCATCGGCAGGGCCGACAGAGCGGCCACGTCGGCCGGGTTCTTGTCAGCGACCAGCGCGGCAGAGCCGTTGGCCAGTGCGATGAAGTCGTCGTTCTTGGCAACGAAGTCGGTTTCCGAATTGACTTCGATGATGGCACCGGTCTTGCCGTCAGCGGAGATGCTGACTGCCACGATACCTTCTGCTGCGATACGGGCAGCGGCCTTGGAAGCCTTGTTGCCCAGCTTGACGCGGAGGATTTCCTCGGCCTTGGCCATGTCGCCGTCGGCTTCGGTTAGCGCCTTCTTGCATTCCATCATCGGTGCGTCGGTCTTGCCGCGCAGCTCTGCCACCATACCTGCGGTAATTGCCGCCATACTTGTTTCTCCTGAGCTTATGAGACAGGCGGAGCCTGAAGCCCCGCCGTTACAGCCTTATTTATTCAGCCGCTTCTTCGACTTCGACGAACTCGTCGTCACCGCCGGCAACGATTTCCTGGACAGCCATGCTGCGGCCTTCGAGGATGGCATCGGCCACGCCGCGGGCGTACAGCTGAATGGCGCGGGAAGAGTCGTCGTTACCCGGGATGATGTAATTCACACCTTCCGGCGAGTGGTTGGTATCGACCACGCCGATGACCGGGATGCCGAGCTTTTCGGCTTCGGTGATGGCGATCTTGTGGTAGCCGACGTCGATGACAAAGATGGCGTCCGGCAGGCCGGCCATATCCTTGATGCCGCCGATGGACTTCTGCAGCTTTTCGAGTTCGCGACGGAAGGTCAGGGCTTCCTTCTTGGACATCTTTTCCAGGTCGCCGGCTTCGACAGCCAGTTCCATGTCCTTGAGGCGCTTGATCGAGGTCTTGACCGTCTTGAAGTTGGTCAGCATGCCGCCCAGCCAGCGCTGGTCAACACACGGGGCGCCGGCGCGTGCCGCTTCTTCGGCAACGATTTCGCGAGCCTGGCGCTTGGTGCCAACGAACAGGATGTTGCCACGGTTGGCCGACAGCTTCTTCACGAAAGCAATGGCTTCGTTGTACTTGGCCAGGGTCTTTTCGAGGTTGACGATGTGAATCTTGTTACGGGCACCGAAGATGTACGGGGCCATCTTGGGGGACCAGAAACGGGTCTGGTGGCCGAAGTGGACACCGGCTTCCAGCATTTCGCGCATGGTTACGGACATTGTAAAACTCCTTTAAGGGTTGAACCGCCACCCGCCGGCAACGCCCGTCATTATTAGGTTTTGACGGACACCCTTAATCGGCGGATGTGAGGGATGGACGACGCGCACCGTGCGCCCCGCCATTTTTCCGGACAGACTCGACCGGGAAAACTGGACGATTATAGCAGCTAATTCGCCCCGCATGAAGGCCTGACACGCCAAGCGGGCTTCACCGCGCCGATCGCGACAGACAGCAACTCAGCATGCGCTCGAGGTAAGGCTGCCAATCCGGCATGTGCAGGCCGAGTTCCGCCTCCAGCAAGGAACAATCGAGTCGCGAATTGGCCGGGCGCCGGGCCGGTGTCGGGTAATCGACGGTACCGATAGCGCGAATTGCCGCAGCGTCGACGCGCAATTCCTCGCCCATGGCCCGCGCCGTCACGACGATCCGACAGGCAAAGGCATGCCAGCTGACGGGATTGGCCGCCGCCAGGTGATACAGGCGATTTTCCCCGGCCGCCATCTGGCGCCCGAGATCGAGACGCACCAGCGCCGCCGCCGTGACGTCGGCGATCAGCGCCGCCGGCGTCGGCGAACCGACCTGATCGGCAACCACGCCCAGCGAATCGCGCTCGCGCGCCAGACGCAGGATGGTCTTGACGAAATTCCCGCCATGCTCGCCGAACACCCAACTGGTGCGAAAAATCAGCGACTTGCCGGCGAGCGCAACGATCGCTTCCTCGCCGGCCAGCTTGCTTTGCCCATAAACCCCTTGCGGCGCCGTGGCGTCGCTTTCGACGTAAGCCCCCGGCTTGCTGCCATCGAACACGTAATCGGTCGAGTAATGCACCAGCAGCGCACCGCATTCCCGTGCAGCCTCGGCTAGAACACCCGGTGCCCGGGCATTGACCGCATACGCCGTGTCGGCATCCGACTCCGCCTTGTCCACGGCGGTATAGGCTGAGGCATTGACGATCACCGACGGTCGCACTTCGGCAACCAGCGAACGGATCCGGCCTACATCGCTCAGGTCGCACTGCGCCCGACCGCAGGCCACCACCTCGCCCAGCGGCGCCAATGCGCGCTGCAATTGCCAACCGACCTGACCATCCTTGCCCAACAACAATATCGACATGGCCCGCTCCATGCAAAAACCCCGCGCAGTATGCCATTTCCGGCACCATCGGCTTTGCGAAACGGGGGGCATCATTTATCCTTGCCTTCTCCCAACGCACCAAGAACCGCCATGAGCATTACCATCAAGACGCCCGAAGAAATCGAAAAAATGCGCGTCGCTGGCCGCCTCGCCGCTGAGGTCCTCGACTATATCGAACCCTTCGTCAAACCCGGGGTCACCACCGAAGAACTCGACAAGCTCTGTCACGACTACATGGTCGACGTCCAGAACTGCATTCCGGCGCCACTCAACTACGCCCCCTCGGGCTACGACCCCTACCCCAAGTCGATCTGCACCTCGATCAACCAGCAGGTCTGCCATGGTGTGCCGAGCGACCGCGCCCTGAAGAACGGCGACATCATCAATCTCGACATCACCACGATCAAGGACGGTTATCACGGCGATACCAGCCGCATGTTCATCGTCGGCGAAGGCTCGATCCAGGCCAAACGCCTGTGCGAAATCACCTTCGAATGCCTGTGGCTGGGCATTTCGGTGGTGCGCCCCGGCGCCCGCCTCGGCGACATCGGCGCCATCATCCAGAAGCACGCGGAAAAGAACGGCTACTCGGTCGTCCGCGAATTCTGCGGCCACGGCATCGGCGCCAAGTTTCACGAAGACCCGCAGGTCGTCCATTACGGCAAGGCCGGCACCGGCGTTGAATTACTCCCGGGCATGATGTTCACCATCGAACCGATGATCAACGCCGGCAAAGCCGCCATCCGCGAAATGCCGGACGGCTGGACCATCGTTACCAAGGACCGCAGCCTGTCGGCGCAGTGGGAACACACCCTGCTGGTCACCGACACCGGCTATGAGGTCATGACGCTTTCCGCCGGCGCACGCCCGAAACCCGACTGGATTGCCTGATGGACATCGACGTCGCCGCACTGCGCAACGAACTCAAGGCCCGCCAGGCTGCCCTGCAGGCGCGCTACCTGCAAGATAACGACGCCGAAGCCCTGCTCCGCCAGCGCTGCGCCGATGTCGATGAAATCCTCTGTCGCCTGTGGGCCGATTTTTCTTTCCCGGCCTCGGTCGCCCTCGCGGCCGTTGGCGGTTACGGGCGCGGCGAGCTCTACCCGGCCTCCGACATCGACCTGCTGATCCTGCTGCCGCAAGACGCCAGCGCCAGCACGGAAGCCAAGCTGGAGCGCCTGGTCGGCTGTTTCTGGGACATCGGCCTGGAAATCGGCCACAGCGTGCGCACCATCCCGGAATGTCTGAACGAAGCCGCCAATGACATCACCGTCCAGAGCGCGCTGCTCGAAGCGCGGCTGCTGACCGGCAGCGAAAAGCTGTTCACCACCTTCCGTCGCCGCCTGTTCGGCAACCTCGACCCGCTGCATTTTTTCGAAGCCAAGCGGCTCGAGCAACAGGATCGCTACCTGCGCTTCAACGAAACGCCGTACAGCCTGGAACCGAACATCAAGGAATCGCCTGGCGGCCTGCGCGACCTGCAGATCATTTTCTGGATCGCCAAGGCGGCCGGCTACGGTGGCACCTGGGATGAGCTCGGTGCCGATGGCATCATGTCGCAGGAAGGCGTCGCTTTCGGCAAGCAGTTCGAGGATTTCCTGCGCCACCTGCGCATCCGCCTGCACTTCCTGGCCGGCCGCCGCGAGGACCGGCTGCTGTTCGACTACCAGGAGCGTCTGGCCCATCGCTACGGCTTCGTCGACAACGAAACCAAGCGCGCCTCCGAACAACTGATGCAGGCCTATTACCGGAATGCCAAGGGCCTGACGCTGCTCAACACCATCGTCCTGCAGAACATGGGCGCCGCGCTGGCGCCGGAAAACCTGCAGCGTCCGCAGCCCTTCGACGAGCACTTCCAGATCGTCGGCAACCTGCTCGACGTCTGCGACGAGCGCCTGTTCGAACGAGAACCCGGGCTGATCCTCGACGCCTTCCTGATCATGCAGGAAAACCCGGAGCTGCAGGGCATGACCGCGCCGACCCTGCGCGCGATCTGGGTCGCCCGCGATCAGATTGATGAGGCCTTCCGCGCCGACCCGGCCAACCGGACGATGTTCCTCAAGCTGCTGCAGAGCGAGCGCGGCATCGTCCATGAATTCCGGCGCATGAACCAGCTCGACATTCTCGGCGCCTACCTGCCGAACTTCGGGCGCATCGTCGGCCAGATGCAGCACGACCTGTTCCACGTCTATACCGTCGACCAGCACATCCTGCAGGTCCTGCGCAATCTGCGTCGGTTCACGATGAGCGAGTTCGCCCACGAATACCCGCTGTGCTCGCGCATCATCAACGAGTTCGAACGCCCCTGGCTGCTCTACATCGCTGCCCTCTTCCACGATATCGCCAAGGGCCGGGGTGGCGACCACTCGGTCAAGGGCACCGTCGATGCACGCGAATTCTGCGAGAACCACGGACTGTCGAAGGACGATACCGAACTGGTCGTCTGGCTGGTCCGCCAGCATCTGGTGATGTCGCAGATCGCCCAGAAGGAAGACCTCAGCGACCCCGAGGTGATCGGCAATTTTGCCGGGCTGGTCGGCGACGTCCGCCACCTGCAGGCGCTTTACCTGCTCACCCACGCCGACATCCGCGGCACCAGCCCCAAGGTCTGGAACCAGTGGAAGGGCAAGCTGCTCGCCGACCTCTACCAGCAGACGCAGCACTTCCTGGCGCAGGATGAAGCACCGGTCGCCCACGGCATCATCGCCGAACGCCAGGCTGAAGCCATGCGCCTGCTGCGTTTCTTCGCGCTCTCCGACACCGTTCACGAACGCCTGTGGAAGCAGCTCGACACGGTCTATTTCCTGCGCCATTCGGCCGAGGAAATTGCCTGGCACACGCGCTCGCTGCACTACCGCATCTACAACAACCAGCCGGTGGTCCGGGCCCGCTTGTGGCAGGAAGGCGTCGGCCTGCAGGTGATGGTGTACACCCAGGACCAGCCCGACCTGTTTGCCCGTCTGGTCGGCTTTTTCGCCCGTGCCGGCTACAGCATCGTCGATGCCAAGATCCACACCACCGCCCACGGCTACGCCCTGGACAGCTTCATTCTGCTCGACGTGGAAAAGCGCGACCACAACCGGGAAATGCTCGCCTACATCGAGCACGAGCTCGAAGACCGCCTGCTCCGCCAGTTGCCGCCGGAAGTCCCGTCAGCCGGCCGCCTGTCGCGCCAGGTCAAGCACTTCCCGATCAAGCCCGAAGTCAGCATCCGTGGCGACGAAAAGGGGACGCACTTCGTGCTCAACCTGACCGCGGCCGACCGACCCGGCCTGCTCTACACCATCGCCAGGACGCTGGCCGAGCACGGCGCCGAGTTGCACACCGCCAAGATCGCCACACTCGGCGAGCGTGCCGAGGACGTTTTCCTGATCAGCGGCGGCGACTTGCGCGATACCAATCAGCGCATCCGCCTGGAAACCGAGTTGATCGAGCGGATGAAGGTCTGAGGCAACGCCTCAGACCGACATGCCCATCGGCGGACAGGCCGCCTCGCAACCGACCACGCGTTCGATGATGCTGCGCACGCGGCCCATGGCCTCCTGCAGCACATGCTCCAGGCTTTCGAAACGGATGCCGTGGCTGCTGCTGCCGCGCCCGGCACCATGATTGGCAACCACACTGATGGCCGCGTAAGGCAGGCCGAGCTCGCGCGCCAGTACCGCTTCCGGCATGCCGGTCATGCCGACGATGTCGGCCCCGTCGCGCTCCAGGCGATTGATTTCCGCCGCCGTCTCCAGGCGTGGCCCCTGGGTCGCCGCGTACACCGCCCCCTGCTTGATCTCGATCCCCAGTGCCGCAGCAGCTTCGACGATGCGTTGCGACAGCGGTGCATCGTAGGGATCGGTGAAATCGACATGGGTTACCGGCGAACCCACGCCGTCGAAGAAAGTCGACTTGCGGCCCCAGGTGTAATCGATGATCTGGTCGGGAACGACGATATCGCCCGGATTGAGGTCGGCGCGGATGCTGCCGACCGAGGCCACCGAAATGATGCCGCGCACCTGGTGGTGATGCAGGGCCCACAGGTTGGCGCGGTAATTGACCATGTGCGGCGGAATGCTGTGGCCATAGCCATGCCGCGGCAGGAAAACCGCCGGGCGACCGCAGATCTGGCCGAAGACCAGGGCGCCGGAAGGTTCGCCAAAGGGCGTGCGCACCACTTCGCGATGAGAAACGTCGAGATTGGACAGGGTCGTCAGACCGCTGCCGCCGATGATAGCCAGCATGTCATGTACTCCGGATCGCCAGCAGGGAAGCCAGCGTAGGCACCACGTGCTTGAGTGCGGGGTGCGGTTTGGCAAGCTGGGCGACATTGCCGCCCAGCTTGCGATAAATGGCGTTGTTGCGATTGGCCGAAAACGGTAGACCGCTGAACGTGCGTTCGAGATGATAGCGGACCAGGGTATCGCGACCGATGTCCTTGGCCTGCCAGGGGATCGCCGTACGATCAACGATGTGCAGGGCACGCACCCCGGGCAGACTGGCCGCCAGACCGGCAACCGCCCGATGCAGGCGTTCGCGATAGGCGGCAACAGCCTGTCCGCCATCGCTGGCGCTGGCACCGGTGACTTCAGCCGGCGCCCCCATCAGCCAGCAGACCACGCAATCCGGCGCGAAGGCTTCGATGGCGGCACGCTGGGCGGCGTCGAGCGCCTCGACATCCGCCTGCAGCAGCGTGGCCGCATCGCCCACCCGTTGCCGGGTCAGTGCCAGGCATTCCGGCAAGGTATCGATGGCCAGCACCGCCAGTCCGCGTGCGACCAGCGCCTGCGTGGCAAACCCCACGCCGCAGCCGATTTCCAGCACACGAGCGCCAGGCACCAGCGCGGCCATCCAGTCGTAATCCCCATGACGGGCGTAGGTCAGCCCCTCGTCTTCCCAGTAAGCGATGAATTCGGCGACGCTACGCCCGCTCATGCCCCTTCCTTCTTGGCATGAATCGCCGGCAGATTGCGCCAGGTGCCACCCGCATCCATGCCGAAACCGAAGACGAAGCGATCGGGCACGGTCAGGCCGACGAAATCCGCCGCCAGCGGCTTCTGCTTGCCGTTTTCCTTGTCGGCGAAGACTGCCGTCAACACCTCGGCGGCGCCGAGGCGCAGCAGGCTTTCCTTGACTGCGGCCAGGGTCACGCCTTCATCGAGAATGTCATCGACGACCAGCACGCTGCGCCCCTTGACCGGCGCCCACGGCGCACTGCGCCAGGAAATCTTGCCGCCCTGGGTTTCCGGGCCGTAGCGGGTGGCGTGCAGGTAATCGAAGTCGAGCGGAAAATCCAGACGGGTCAGCAACTGGCCGCAAAACACCACCCCACCGGTCATCACGCACAGCACCAGCGGATACTTGTCGGCCAGCCGCGCACGAATGTCCGCAGCGACCCGATCGACCGCTGCCTGGACGGCCTGCGCATCGTGAATGATCTCCGAGTCGGCCAGCATGGCTTGTGCTTTCTGGATATCCATCATGCCTCCCTGTTCTTGTTCAGATAAGCCGTGAAATCGCTCCCGACTTCCGGGTGGCGCTGGCCGAACACCACGGTTGCCTGCAGGTAACCGAGTTTCGATCCGCAATCGTAGCGCACGCCGTCGTAGCGGTGGGCCAGCACCTGTTCTTCCGAAAGCAGCGAGGCAATGCCGTCGGTCAGTTGAATCTCGCCGCCGGCACCCGGCTTGATCTTTTCCAGATGCTCGAAAATGCGCGGCGTCAGGATGTAACGCCCGACCACCGCCAGCGTGGACGGGGCCTCCTCCGGTTTCGGCTTCTCGACGATGGCATTGACCTGTTCCAGGCGGTCGGCCACCTTGCGCGCATCGACGATGCCGTAGCTGCGCGTATCGGCGCGCGGCACGTCCTGAACGCCCAGCACCGAGCAGCGATAGTAGTCATAGACATCCGACATCTGCTTCATCACCGGCGTATCGCCGTCGAGCAGGTCGTCGGCCAGGATCACCGCAAACGGTTCGTCGCCGATCACTGGCTTGGCGCACAACACGGCATGGCCGAGCCCGAGCGCCTCCTGCTGGCGGATGTAGATGCAGTTGATGTCGCGCGGGATCATGTTGCGGACGAACTCGAGCATCTCCGTCTTGCCGCGCGCCTCCAGTTCCGATTCCAGTTCGTAGGCCTTGTCGAAATGATCCTCGATCGCCCGCTTGGAGCGGCCGGTGACGAAGATCATGTCGGTAATGCCGGCCGCCACGGCCTCCTCGACCGCATACTGGATCAGTGGTTTGTCCACGATGGGCAACATTTCCTTGGGGCTGGCCTTGGTCGCCGGCAGGAAACGCGTTCCCATGCCGGCCACGGGGAATACGGCTTTACGGACTCTGGTCATTCTTACTCTCCTTGCTTCAACAATTCGATCAATGCTGCCTCGTCAATCACGGCAACGCCAAGCTCGCGCGCCTTGTCGAGCTTGCTGCCGGCTTCTTCGCCGGCGACCACGTAATCGGTCTTCTTCGATACCGAACCGGCCACCTTGCCGCCAGCCGCTTCGATCATCGCCTTGGCGTCGTCGCGTTTCAGGGTCGGCAGCGTACCGGTCAGCACCAGAGTCTTGCCGGCCAGCGGTGCCGGCCCAACGGCAACCGCGCCTTGCGGCAGGGCGGCCAGCAGTTCTTCGCGGAAAGTAGCTAATTTTTCTAGTAGCAACGGATTACCTGGACACCACAACCATTCACTTAGTGCATCAATTATCCGAGCAGGAATCCCTGCTCCCGAAAGCATCGCTTTATCTACACCCCTTGACGCTAACGCCTCACCTTCAACAATATTCGCGAGATCCTTTGCTCGCTTGTCCGTCAAACCGAGAACATCAAGCTTTGCATACAGCTCACCCCAAACCAAACATTCCGCCAAGCCGGGATGTGGCGGATGTTCATCACTCGGCGCGACGCCGGCAGCGAGCAAGGCATCGACTGCGTCAAGGTTGCGTTGCTCGGCAAAGAAATCGGCGATCGCTGCCGCCACCGTCGCGCCGATGTCGGGCAGCACGGCAAGCAGCGGCGCCGGCGCGCGGCGCACCCGGTCCAGGCTGCCGAGCCAGTCGGCCAGCGTCTTGGCAGTGGTCTCGCCGACGTGGCGAATGCCCAGCGCGAATAGCAGTCGGGCCAGTTTCGGTGTCTTGCTGGCTTCGATACCCGCAAGCAGGTTCTCGGCCCAGCGCGTCGGCGTCTGGCCGGCCTTGACCGTTTCCGGCACGGTGCCGTCCTTCTCGTCGGCCCGCCGCTTCATTTCCAGCAGGTCGGCCAGCGTCAGCCGGTACAGGTCGGCAACGCCGTGGATGTAGCCGAATTCGACCAGGCGCTCGACGTAGCGGTCACCCAGACCTTCGATGTCCATCATCCGACGACCGGCAAAATGCAGGATCGCCTGGGTGCGCTGGGCGCTGCACGAGAAACCGCCGGAACAGCGGGTCACCGCTTCGCCCGGCTCGCGTACCGTATGCGCCCCGCACACCGGGCAGGCAGCAGGCATCATGAACGCCTGGGCAGCGGCCGGCCGGCGCTCGGCGATGACACCGACGACTTCCGGGATGACATCGCCGGCACGGCGCACGATCACCGTGTCGCCAACGCAGATGCCGCCCTTGCGCTCGACCTCGTCGGCGTTGTGCAGGGTCGCGTTGGTCACCGTGACCCCACCGACAAACACCGGCTTCAGGCGCGCCACCGGCGTCAGCGCGCCAGTGCGGCCGACCTGGATGTCGATGGCCTCGACCACGGTCGATGCTTCCTGCGGCGGATACTTGTGCGCCACCGCCCAGCGCGGCTCGCGCGAGCGGAAACCGAGGCGACGCTGCAGTTCCAGATCATTGACCTTGTACACCACGCCGTCGATGTCGAACGGCAGGCTGTCGCGCAATTCGGCGATGCGCCGGTGAAAACCGGCCAGCGCCTCGCCGCCCGCCAACACCGCACGATGCTCGCACACCGGCAGGCCGAAGGCAGCCAGCGCATCGAGCAGGCCACTGTGCGTTGGCGGCTGCTGCCAGCCGTCTACCGCACCGATACCGTAGGCAAAAAACTTCAGCGGCCGGCTGGCGGCGATGGCCGGATCGAGCTGGCGAACGCTGCCGGCAGCGGCGTTGCGCGGATTGACCAGAGTCTTGTCGCCGCGCGCCGCAGCAGCGGCGTTATACGTTTCGAGATCGCCACGGCACATGTATACCTCGCCGCGCACTTCCAGCACTGGTGGCGCTTCACCGCGCAGGCGCAGCGGAATCTGGCCGATGGTGCGCAGGTTCTGGGTCACGTCCTCGCCGGTCGTGCCATCGCCGCGCGTTGCACCGCGCACCAGCACGCCGTTTTCGTAACGCAGGCTGACGGCCAGGCCGTCGAATTTCAGTTCGGCGGCGTAATCGACGGCCGGCGCGCCCTCGCCCAGTTCCAGCTCGCGCCGGATGCGGGCATCGAAATTGAGCGCACCGCTGGATTCGGTATCGGTCTCGGTCTGGATCGACAGCATGGCCACGTCGTGCACCACCGGCGCAAACTGCGCCAGCGGTTTGCCGCCGACGCGCCGGGTCGGCGAATCCGCCGTCGCCAGCGCCGGATGCTCGGCTTCCAGTGCCTGCAATTCGCGGAACAGCGCGTCGTAATCGGCATCCGGAATGGTCGGTACATCGAGGACGTAATACGCGTGGTTGTGACGTTCCAGTTCGGCGCGCAGCCAGGCTGCGCGCACGACGACTTCCTGTGTCGGCATCACGAGAACAGGCGCAGCGCTTGCGGCGAACCGGCCGGCAGGCCGAAGGACTGCATGGTGGCCTGTGGCTTGCCGATGAACTCGCGGCGGATGTGTTCGAGCTGGGCATCGCCCAACGGCTGGCGGTTGTCATCGACCAGCGCGCCCTGCAGCGTTTCGGCAAAGCGACGGGCCTGTTCGACCATCTGCTGGAACACCCGCTCGCCGTGATCGACGCGCGGCACATCGAGCAGGAAAGTCAGACCGTGCGTGGTCATGGTGCGCAGGGTATCGGCGGCAAAACCGGCGCTTTCGTAATTCTGCAGGCTGAACTGGGCGCGTCCGTCGTCATCGTGACGGGTGAACATGCCGTCGAGGCCGAGCACCATGCCGGCGGCTTCCGCCAGGGCGCGAATCTTGGTCCCCGGGAATGGCTGGCCGCGGCTGACCAGGTTGAGGCCGATTTCCAGATCGACGGCGGCGCAGAAGCGATCAATCTCCGCCGCCTGGTCAAGCACCCGGCTCGTCGGCATGTCGGCCACGGCCATCAGTTCGTCGGCCAGCGCCTGCATGGCACCGGTGAAAACCGCCAGGTCACCGTCGGACACCGGACCCAACCGGTTGACCAGTTGCAGGCCGACGCGCAGGCGACGCACCGGAATTTCGTTATCGGAACGCAAGCGTATCCACTCGCGGGCGCGCTCGTTGTAGGCGACGAAATGCACCGGTCGCGACACCCGCTGCAGCACGTCGCGCTGCGACTGGAGAATCTGGCGCGACGAAACCGGCTCGACCAGCTCCATCGAGACGATGAATTCGAGGCGCGGATCAAGCAATTCGGCAGGTAAGGGTTCAGGCGCCAAAGCTTCGTCGGCGGCAGCAAAAACCGGCTGGGCTGCGACCGGCTCGCGAACCGGTGGCGGCATGACCGGCGCTTCGACGGCCTTCGCTTCAAACACCGGCTCGGCAAGCGGTTCGGGAGCCGGCTCGACGACGGGCTCGGGCATCGATACTTCGGGCAGTGCCGGTACCGACGTTTCGACCGTCGGCGGCAGATCCCAGGGCGGAATGTCTTCAGGTTCGGCCGGCGCAGGTGCCGCGTTCGTCGCGTACCGGGATTCGTCCTCGTCGACCGGCGGCGCAAACACCGGCTCGACCCGTTCGATCTCGCTTGCCACCGCTGCCGGCCTGCTCGCCGGTTTGAGCAGAACATCGTCGTGCTCGGGGCGAAGTACCGATTCGGCCACCTTGCGATGCCTGTACTCCTGCCATTTGTTGTACGCCACGACCCCCGCAATGGCGAGCCCGCCCAACCCGATCAGTCCGTATTGAAGTTCAGTCACGCATCCCTCATCTTCAAGGCTTCTTCGATATCCACTTCCACCACGCGCGAGACGCCGCTTTCCTGCATGGTGACGCCGACCAGTTGTTCGGCCATTTCCATCGCGATTTTATTATGGGAAATGAACAGGAACTGTGTTGCCCCCGACATTTTCTTGACCATACCGCAGAAACGCTCGGTGTTGGTGTCGTCCAGCGGCGCATCGACCTCGTCGAGCAGGCAGAACGGCGCCGGATTCAACTGGAACATCGAGAACACCAGCGCAATCGCCGTCAGCGCCTTTTCGCCGCCGGAGAGCAGGTGAATGGTCGAATTCTTCTTGCCCGGCGGCTGGGCGATGACCTGGACGCCGGCGTCGAGGATTTCCTCGCCGGTCATCACCAGTTCGGCGCGGCCGCCGCCGAACAGCTCCGGGAACAGTTTGCCGAAATGGCTGTTGACCGTATCGAAGGTATTCTTCAGCAGGTCGCGCGTTTCGCGGTCGATGCGGCGGATGGCGTTTTCCAGGGTTTCCATCGCCTCGTTCAGGTCGGCCGCCTGCATGTCGAGGTAGCCCTTGCGCTCGGTCGCCGTTTCCAGTTCCTGCAGCGCCGCCAGGTTGACCGCGCCCAGTTCGGCGATGGCATTGCCGAGGCGGGTGATTTCGCCCTGCAGCGATGACGGCCGCGCTTCGCCAAGCAGCGGCAACAAGGCCGCTTCGTCGGCACCGGCTTCGAGCAACTGCATGGCGAACTGTTCGGCATTGAGCGCCGCTGCCTGCTCCTTCAACTTGAGATCGCCGATCCGGGTACGCAGCGGCTCCAGCCCCTGCTCGATCTTCATGCGCTGCTCTTCGAGCCCGCGCAGCGCATTGGTCGCCGCTTCCAGCGCATCGCGCTTACCGGCCAGCGCCTGCTCGGCGGCGACGCGGGTGGCCAGCGCCTGCTGCAACTGTTCTTCCATGACATCGGCCGGCGCCGCCTCGACCTGGTCGGCACAGGCCGCACGGTCGCGCTCGATACGCGTCAGTTCGCGCTGCGCCAGCGCCTGCTGGGCAAAGATGTCCTGCAGTTTGCCGTCGGCTTCGCGCGCCGAGAACTGGGCCTCGCGCAGCGCCCGGTCGAGGTCGGCGTTGCGTTCGCGTTCGGCGCGCACGGCACGCTCGCATTCATCCAGGCGCGACTGCGCACCGGCCACCAGCACACGGATGCGGCTCAAACCGTCGCGGATTTCCTCGATCCGTTCGTCGGCAGCCATTTCGCGCTCGCGCTCGCCCTCTTCTTCCTCGGCCAGTTCGGCGAGCTGTTCGGCGATGCGCTCCTTCTGCTCGTTGTAACGGGCCAGCGCCTGGCTCAGCTTGAGCACTTCCAGTTGCACGTGATGCACGCGCTGCTGGCGGTCGGTGACGTACTGGCGCGTCTCGTCGATTTCTTCCTGCTTGTCGGCGTACTGCTCGTCGAACATTTCCGCCTGTTCGCGCAGGTTTTCGCTTTTTTCCTCGGCCAGCGCGATGCCCTCGGCCAGCGCCTCGATCTCGCGCTGGCGTTCGAGCAGGCCGTGCTCGCCCTGATCCGGCGCGAAGAAGGTCAGGCTGCTGCGGGTCAGCAGATCGCCGCCCCGGGTGACGACGGCACCGGCCGGCGCCAGCGATTCGCGCAAGGCCAGCGCCTCGGCCAGGGTTTCGGCGGCGAGCACCCCGCCCAGCCAGTCGGCCAGTGCGCTGCGCACCCGCGCATCGTCGCAGCGCACGCGGGCAAGCAGGCTGTCCGGCGCCACGGCATCAGTTTCTGCACCGCCCAGCATGACCGCCAGACGACCATCCGGCCGGTCGTGCAGCCACTCGGCAATACGCGCCGGATCGTCGCAGGCAATCGCCGACAGGCGCTCGCGCAACACCGCTTCGACCGCCTCTTCCCAGCCGGCCTCGACATGGATCTGCTGCCACAATGCCGGCGCGTCGGCCAAACCGTGGCGCTGCAGCCATTCGGGCAACTTGCCGCTACCGGCGGTCTTCGCCTGCATCTGTTCGAGCGCGGCGCGGCGTGCCTGACCGGCCGCCAGCTCGCGCTCCAGCCGCTGCAGTTCGCCCTGCACGGCCTTGCGCCTGGCTTCGAGTTGCGGCATTTCCTCCTGCAACTGCTGCAAGTGCTCCTGGTCGCCGGCGAGTTCCTCGCGCAGCAATTCCAGTTCTTCTTCCTTCTCGGCCAGCGCCATTTCGTCGGGCGCCTCGCCGAAAGTCTCGTCGCGCAGGCGTTCGCGGCGCTGGATGATGGCCTGCAGCGAACGCTGGGCGTGCGCCTTGTGGGTCTGCTCGACTTCCAGCTTCTGCTCGCCGTTGGTCGTGCGCGTCTTCAGCCGCTGCAGTTCTTCCAGCGCCTGCGCATGGTCTTCCTCGACCTGCGGCGCCAGGTTCATCTGCGCATGCAGGCGTTCCTCGGCTTCCTCGACGCGCAAGCGGGTGATTTCCTGCGTCTCTTCCCAGCTTTCCCGATCGACGGCGAGTTTCTCCGCCGTTTGCGTCCAGTGCGCCAGTTCGTCTTCCAGTTGCACCAGCCGGGCTTCGAGCTGGCTGCGCGATTCGCGGCGATGACGGATTTCGGCTTCCAGCCGGGCGACCTCGGCATTGGCCGCGTACATCTCGCTCTGCGCGTTGTGCAGGGCGTCGCCGGCAGCGAAATGGGCTTCGCGGGTTTCCTCGGCGCGCGCCTCGGTTTCGCGCAGCGCGGCGCTCTGCGCTTCGAGTTCGGTGGTCGTCCGCTCGACGTCGAGCGCCAGGCGCTGGCGCTCGGCTTCGGCTTCGCGCTTTTTCAAAAGCCACAGCAGTTGCTGTTTCTGCACCAGTTGCTCGTTGAGCGCGTGATAGCGGCGGGCAACCTCGGCCTGCGATGCCAGGCGTTCGATCTGGTGGCCAAGTTCCTCGCGAATGTCCTCGACGCGCAGCAGGTTCTCGCGGGTGTCTTCAAGACGCCCCTGGGTTTCCTTGCGCCGCTCCTTGTAGCGGGTGACGCCGGCCGCTTCTTCGAGGAAGACACGCAGGTCGTCGGGGCGCGCCTCGATGATGCGCGAGATCATGCCCTGGCCGATGATCGCGTAGGCGCGCGGCCCCAGGCCGGTGCCGAGGAAAAGATCGGTGATGTCCTTGCGCCGGACCTTCAGGTTGTTGATGAAGTAATCCGACTGACCCTGCCGGGTCAGCACGCGCTTGACCGACAGTTCGGCGTACTGCGACCACTGGCCCATGGCCCGACCGAGCGAGTTGTCGAAGATCAGTTCGACGGACGCGCGCGACACCGGCTTCCTGTTGGTCGAGCCGTTGAAAATCACGTCCATCATCGACTCGCCGCGCAACTCCGAAGCCTTGGACTCGCCGAGCACCCAGCGCACGGCGTCCATGATGTTCGACTTGCCGCAGCCGTTCGGCCCGACGACACCGACCAGTTGCCCGGGCAGGGACACCGTGGTCGGATCGACGAAGGACTTGAAGCCGGCGAGTTTGAGTTTGGTCAGGCGCATGCGCGGTCACAGGCGGGACGACATGCCCGCCACATTGGGGGCCGTATGATAGCATCGTCGCCGCGCTGGCCCTTGCCTGCCGCCCACCCCGTTTTCAGGAACCGGCCGCTTCTTCTGCTGCCAACTTCTCTCCGTAACGTTCGGAAATGAGATTTTCGACGCCCCGGGTCAGTTCATGCCCGGCCAGAAGCTGACCGAGACCGCGCACCGCCGTCATGAATTCGCTTTCGTCGAACCCCGCTGCCGTGGCCATCGTCAGCCACCAGGAACGCTGCGGGGAGACGATGACTTCCGGCATTTCCAGACCGGATGCCGCCCAGCGTTCCCGCCAGACAGCCGATACCGACTCCACGTTGACGTCGATGAACTTGGTCTCGTCCGCTGCCACGGACTCGGTCGCCGGCAGCAAATCGGGATTTTCGCGACCCAGGCGGGCCATCGCGTTGCTGATGTCGAACTCCCGCTGCACATCGGCTTCGCTCATCGGCGATTTCCAGCCCAGCATCTGCACTCGCATGCTCAGATTCATCAGCAAATTGAAACGGGCTGACTGTTCGGTGTTCATGTTGGCATGCCCATCGGCGGACAGGCTGCGCATTTCCTCGCGAAAGCCGTCCAGCAAGGCCTGATTCTCCGGCAACAGCGGCAATCCCAGCGGCCCTTCTCCGCCCAAAGCGCCCTGGGCCTTGTTCGCCGCCAGGCGACTCATGGCCTCATCGATCACATCCGCCGGGAAATCCTTGGTGAACCACTCGGTGACCGCCTGCGGCAACGGTATGCCGGTCGTTTTTGCCGCTGCCTCGCTTTTCAATGCTTCGCGGGCTGCCGATGAAATGCTTACGCTGTCGGTAGCGTTCGTAGCCGACACCGCCGCCGGCCCGGCCGTCGCTGTACGCTGCGCAGCCTGACTGCGAAACAACTCGGCACTCCCCTGAACACGTGAAATCGAAAACATGGGCCAACTCCGCAACATGCAATGGTGATGCTCGCACTGAGCAAGTGGCATGCCATACGCAAAACCAACTTCTGCTCAGGCATACGCCAGTACAAGTAGAAAAATCCGCCAAAGCTATTAAATATATTACTTTGGTAGTAGCATCATGAATAACAATAATCAACCGGCCCACGGCCCGGTGAACAGCATGAACGCCCTATCTGCGGATTCCAGTTCGGTCATTGATGCACTGACCGCACATGTTGCATTAATTGATGGCGACGGAGAAATCCTTGCGGTCAATCTGGCTTGGCGGCACTTCTACGATAGCAATGGCTGCCATCTTCCGAACTACGGGCTGGGTTGCAATTACCTGGAACTGCTCGCACCGCTGGCTGCCCAGGCAGAAAATCCGGCCGCCTCCGAAGACAACAGAATTGCCAGGACAGTCCTCGAAGGACTGCGCAGCGTCCTCGACGGACGCGCGACGCGTTTTCAACTCGAATATCCCTGCCATGCCCCGCACGAACAGCGCTGGTTCCTGCTGACGGTAACGCCATTTGCCCCTGGATACCGGATCCGCGCAGTGGTTTCGCATGAGAACATCACAGCGCTCAAGCAGGCCGAGGAGCGGACTCGCATGCAGGCCTTGCGGGTTGCCGGATCGTTCGCCAGCACGGTTGAATCAATTGCTCTGGCCATCGAGAAACGCGATCCATACACCGCCGGCCATCAGCGTCAGGTTGCCGCTCTCGCCGGTGAAATCGGCCGCATCATGGGGCTGAGCGAAGAACGTCAATTCGGTCTACACCTGGGCGCCAGCATCCATGACATCGGCAAGATATCGGTACCCGCCGAAATCCTCAACCGCCCCGGCGTGCTCAGCGAACCGGAGTTTTCCATCATTCGCCAGCACGCCCAGACTGGCTACGAAATCCTGCGCGGCATCGATTTTCCCTGGCCGATCGCCGATATCGTCCAGCAACACCATGAGCGGCTTGATGGCAGTGGTTACCCGTTGGGACTGCATGCCGAGGAAATCTGCCTGGAGGCCCGGATCGTTGCCGTTGCCGACGTCTTTGACGCGATCATTTCACATCGCCCCTATCGACCCGGGCACGCCTTGCACGAAGCGATCGAAGAATTGCAGCGCGGCCGTGGAAAGATTTACGACTCGACGGTGGTCGATGCCGGCATGCAGTTCTTTACCGATGTATCACCCGAGTGGCATCGACTGCACAGGGAAACCAACTTGCCGATCCCCGCACTGCAGCTTTGACAGACACCCCACTGCGGGCAACCCGCCCTCACTGTCTGGCGGATTTCGGTGATAATTGCGTTTTTGGACCGTGCAGCAATTCTCCTGTGAATCCCCATCTCGCCCAACTCCAGCCCTACCCCTTTGAAAAGCTGCGCGCGCTGTTCGCCGGCGTCACTCCCAACCCGCAATACAAGGAAATCAAGCTGTCCATCGGCGAGCCGCAACATGCGACGCCGCAGTTCATCATGGACGCGCTGCACGCCAACCTGCTCGGTCTGGCGAACTACCCGACGACCCAGGGCATTCCGGCGCTGCGGCACGCGATTTACGACTGGTGCAACCGTCGTTACGGCATCGAGGTCGATCCGGAAAGCGAAATCCTGCCGGTCAACGGGTCGCGCGAAGCGCTGTTCTCCTTCGCCCAGACGGTGATTGACCCGACCCGGACCGGCGGCACACCCATCGTCGTCAGCCCCAACCCGTTCTACCAGATCTACGAAGGCGCGGCCTACCTGGCCGGCGCCACGCCGCGCTTCCTCAACAACCTGCCGGACAACGGCTTCGCCTTCGACTACGGCCAGCTCTCCGACGCCGAATGGGCGCGCGTGCAACTGTTCTACGTCTGCTCGCCGGGCAACCCGACCGGCAAGGTGCTGTCGCTGGCCGACTGGAAGACGCTGTTTGAACTGTCCGACAAATACGGCTTCATCATCGCCTCCGACGAGTGTTACTCGGAAATCTACTTCGACGAAGCCAACCCGCCGATCGGTGGCCTGCAGGCCGCCAAGCTGCTCGGCCGCAGCTTTGACCGCCTGGTGATGTTCTCCAGCCTGTCGAAGCGCTCCAACGTACCGGGCATGCGCTCGGGCTTCGTCGCCGGCGACGCGCAGATCCTGAAGAAATTCCTGCTCTACCGCACCTACCACGGCTGCGCCATGCCCCCCCCGATCCAGGCCGCCTCGGTTGCCGCCTGGAACGACGAGGCGCACGTGCTCGACAACCGCAACCAGTACCGCGAGAAGTTCGCCACCTGCACGCCGCTGATCAGCGAAGTGCTCGGCACCGGCATGCCCGACGCCAGCTTCTACCTGTGGGCGAAGACCCCCATCGCCGATACCGAGTTCGCCCGTGGGCTGCTCGAACACTATAATGTCGTGGCCTTGCCCGGCAGCTTCCTCGCCCGCGAATCGCAGGGCGTCAACCCGGGCGCCAATTTCATCCGCATCGCACTGGTCGCCGGGCTCGACGAATGCCTGGAAGCCAGCCGCCGCATCCGTGAATTCACCCAACAACTTTGAGAGAGAAAAAGCACATGAGCCATCCGCTGCAAGCCACCATCGACGAACTCTGGGAAAAGCGCACCGAACTGACGACCCAATCCGCCGACGCGATCAAGATCATCGAATCGGTGATCGCCGACCTCGACGCGGGCAAGCTGCGCATCGCCGAGAAGGTCAATGGCGAGTGGATCGTCAACCAGTGGGCCAAGAAGGCCGTGCTGCTGTCCTTCCGCACCCGCGACAACCGCGTCCAGAAGGCCGGCGACATCAACTTCTACGACAAGGTCGACACCAAGTTCCAGGGCTGGACCGAAGAACAGTTCAAGGCCGGCGGCTTCCGCGTCGTGCCGGGCGCCTTCGCGCGCAAGGGCGCCTTCATCGCCAGGAATGCGGTGCTCATGCCGTCCTACGTGAACATCGGCGCCTACGTCGATGAAGGCACCATGGTCGACACCTGGGCCACCGTCGGTTCCTGCGCGCAGATCGGCAAGAACGTACACCTCTCCGGCGGCGTCGGCATCGGCGGCGTGCTCGAACCGATCCAGGCCGGCCCGGTGATCATCGAAGACAACTGCTTCATCGGCGCCCGCTCGGAAGTCGTCGAAGGCGTCATCGTTGGCGAGAACTCGGTGATCTCGATGGGCGTGTATATCGGCCAGAGCACCCCGATCTACGACCGCGAAACCGGCGAAATCACCTACGGCAAAATCCCGCCGGGCTCCGTCGTGATCTCCGGCTCGCTGCCCAAGGACGGCGGCAAGTACAGCCTCTACGCCGCCATCATCGTCAAGAAGGTTGACGCCCAGACGCGCTCGAAGACCAGCATCAACGAACTGCTGCGCGCCTAAACCCCTCTCCGCGAAGGTCTTGCCATGATCCTCGACAAACTGTTCCAGCTGATGTCGGAAAAGCAGGCGTCGGATATTTTCATCTCCGCCGGCACGCCAATCCACATCAAGATCCAGGGAACGACCATGCCGGTCAATCAGCAGATCATGCTGCCCGACATGATCGAGAAGATCGCCTACGAACTGATGTCGCCGGATCAGGCAAAGACCTTCGAAGCCAACAACGAGATGAACCTCTCGTTCGGCGTGCCGCAAGTCGGCAACTTCCGGATCAACATTTTCCGCCAGCGCGGTTCGATCGGCATTGTCGTCCGCTTCATCCTCGGCAACATCCCGCCGCTCGACACGCTCGGCCTGCCGCCGCTGCTCGGTGAAATGATCATGGAAAAGCGCGGGCTGATCCTGATCGTCGGCGCCACCGGCTCGGGCAAATCGACGACCATCGCTTCGATGCTCGACCACCGCAATGCCACGCGCACCGGTCACATCCTGACCGTCGAGGACCCGATCGAATTCCTGTTCAAGCACAAGAAATCCATCGTCAACCAGCGCGAAATCGGCATGGACACGCACGACTGGGGTACGGCGCTGAAAAACGCGATGCGCCAGGCCCCCGACTGCATCCTGATCGGCGAAATCCGCGACCGCGACACCATGCAGGCGGCGATTTCCTACGCCCAGACCGGCCACCTGTGCCTGGCCACGCTGCACGCCAACAACTCCTACCACGCGCTCAACCGGATCATCAGCTTCTTCCCGCTGGAGAACCGGCCAGCGCTGTTCCTCGACCTGTCGGTGGCCTTGCGCGCCATCGTCTCCCAGCGCCTGGTCAAGAAACCCGACGGCAAACGTCTGCCGACCTGCGAAATCATGCTCAACACGCGCCACATCAGCGAGCTGATCGAGCGCGGCGAAGTCCAGGGCATCAAGGACGCGATGGAACAGACACTGGCGCCGGGATCGCAGACTTTCGAGCAGGATCTTTTCCGCCTTTACCACGAAGGCACGATCACCCTCGACGAAGCCCTGGCCAATGCCGATTCGCCGACCAATCTGTCGTGGCTGATCAACAACTCCGAATTCAATTCCGGCAACAGCAAGGAAGAGAAGAAGCCCGACATCAGCCTGGAATTCGACAGCACCAACGAAGGCGGCGCCTCGTTCAAGGAATTCCAGCTCAGCCTCGCCGACGACGAAGACAATCCCTGATGACTGATACCACGCTCGACCTGGCACGCCAGATCATGGCCTGCCCGTCCGTCACGCCCAACGATGCGGGCTGCATGGACATCCTCGGCGCCCGCCTGGCCGCCATCGGCTTTTCGCTGGAATGGCTGGACCGCAACGGCACCCGTAACCTCTGGGCACGCCGTGGCAACACCGCGCCGCTGTTCGTCTTCGCCGGCCACACCGACGTCGTCCCGACCGGCCCGCTGGAAAGATGGACCAGCCCGCCGTTCGCCCCGGAAATCCGTGACGGCAAGCTCTACGGCCGTGGCGCCGCCGACATGAAGACCGGCGTCGCCGCCTCGGTCACGGCGGTGGAAGCCTTTGTCGCCGCGCATCCGGACCACCCCGGGTCGCTCGCCTTCCTGCTCACCTCCGACGAGGAAGGCGATGCCAACGACGGCACCGTCGCCGTCACCGAAGCCCTGCAGGCGCGTGGCGAACATCTCGACTACTGCATCATCGGCGAACCGACCTCGGTCAATACGCTCGGCGACATGATCAAGAACGGCCGGCGCGGCTCGCTCTCCGGCGTACTCAACGTCAAGGGCATCCAGTGCCATATCGCCTACCCGGAAAAAGGCCGCAACCCGATCCACCAGGCGGCGCCGGCCATCGCCGAACTGGCGGCGACCGAGTGGGATCAGGGCAACGAATACTTCCCGCCGACCACCTGGCAGATCTCCAACATCCACGGCGGCACCGGCGCGACCAACGTCATTCCTGGCCAGCTGGAAATCAAGTTCAACTTCCGCTTCTCCACCGCCAGCACGCCGGAAGGCCTGCAGCAGCGCCTGTGCGCCATCCTTGACCGGCACGGCCTGGAATACGAGATCAAGTGGACGCTCGGCGCCCGCCCCTTCCTGACCGCTCGCGGTCCGCTGGCTGACGCGGCGATCGAGGCGATCCGCAGCGTTTGCGGCATCGAAACCGAACTATCGACCACCGGCGGCACCTCCGACGGCCGCTTCATCGCGCCGATCTGTGGCCAGTTGCTGGAAATCGGCCCGTCCAACGCGACCAGCCACAAGATCGACGAATGCATCGCCGTCGACGCCCCCGCGCAACTCTCGGCGATCTACCGCCGCATCCTGGAAAAGATCCTGCTCGCATGACCGCCGCCGCCAAAACCGAACTGATCACCGTCCGCGACTTCATCCGCTACGCGGTCAGCCGCTTCAACGCCGCCCAACTGTTCTTCGGCCACGGCAGCGACAACGCCTGGGACGAAGCGGTATATCTCACGCTGCACGCCCTGCACCTGCCGCTCGACCGCCTCGAACCCTTCCTCGACGCGCGCCTGCTGCCCGAAGAACGCACCCGCCTGCTCGACCTCTACACCCACCGCTGCCAGGACCGCCTGCCAGCCGCCTACCTGACCCACGAAGCCTGGCTCGGCGAAGACCGTTTCTACGTCGACGAACGCGTCATCGTGCCGCGCTCCTTCATCGCCGAATTGCTCGACGAGCAGCTGACACCGTGGGTCGCCGACCCGTGGGCGGTCGAAAACGCGCTCGACCTGTGCACCGGCTCCGGCTGCCTGGCGATCAAGCTGGCGCTCAACTTCCCCAACGCCCAGGTCGATGCCGTCGACCTGTCGAAGGACGCGCTGGCCGTCGCCGAGCGCAACATCGCCGACTATCACCTGGGCGAGCGCGTACATCCGGTCCATTCCGACGCCTTCACGGCGCTGGCTGGCCGCCGCTACGACCTGATCATCTCCAACCCGCCCTACGTCGATGCCGAATCGGTCGACGCGCTGCCGCCGGAATACCTGCACGAGCCGGAAATGGCGCTCGGCTCGGGTGACGACGGCCTCGACTTCACGCGCATCATCCTCGCCGAAGCAAAGAAGCACCTGAGCGAAGACGGCATCCTCGTCGTCGAAATCGGCCACAATCGCGACGCCCTAGAAGCCGCCTACCCCGACCTGCCCTTCACCTGGCTCGACACGGCCGCCGGCGACGAATACGTGTTCATGCTCAACGCCGCCGACCTGCCGGACTAAGACGCGGGTTTGAAACTCTACGAACTCCCCAGCCCGTTCGAGATCGAGACCGGCACGGTCCTGATGCTTGAACCGGCCTGGGCGCGGGCCGGCGAATTGCGCGCCCAGTTGCTCGACGAAAGCTACCCCAAGCCCTTCGTCATCGACGACGGCAAGTCGCGCTACCTCTACTTCAACGTCCGCCTGATGCAGAGCGAGATGGCGCTCAAAGCGCCGCACGATCTGGCGCTGCGCTACACGCAGAAAATGATGGGCTTCCTGCTCTTCCATCCGCGTCCCAAGCGCATCGCCTTGATCGGCCTGGGCGGCGGCTCGATCGTCAAGTTCTGCCACCGCCGCCTGCCCGGCGTCCACATCACCGCCGTTGAGCTCGACCCCGACGTAATCGCGCTGCGCGATGCCTTCTTCGTCCCTCCCGACGATGAACGCCTGCAGATCATCGAAGGCGACGGCGCCGCCTTCATCGAGCACACCGAAAAAGGTATCGACGCGCTGCTGGTCGATGCCTTCGACCGCACCGGCTTCGCCCCGGCGCTGGCCAACCGCCAGTTCTTCGAGAACGCTTACACCAAGCTCTCCGGCAACGGCGTGCTGGTGGTCAACCTGGCCGGCGACAAGGAAAGCTACGCCGGGCTGATCGGCGAGGCGATGCACGTTTTCGACGATCAGGTGATCGTCATTTCGGTGCCCGACGACGGCAACCACATCCTCTACGCGTTCAAGGAAAAGTACTTCGAACCGCGCTGGCGCTGGCTGCACAACCATGCCAAGGAATTGCGCGCCCGCCTCGGCCTCGACTTCCCGGCCTTCGCGCAGAAGATGGAACGCTCGGCCAAGCTCGGCTTTGCCCGGCGCGAGGCGATCCGCGGGCGCTGAAGCTTACGCCGGCTGCAGATTGCAGGAAAACCGAAACACCGAAAAAACCGGCGAATCGACATACTTCACTGCTTGCTCGTGCTCGTCGCGGAAAGCCGCCTGGATGTCGACGATTTCCTCGCGACAAGCGATCAGGGCTTCGACGCAGCGCGGATCAAGCTTCCAGGTCGCCATCTTGCGCAATGCGGCGAATGCCTCCTCGTTCGACCAGGCTTCCTTGTACGAGCGCCTGGAGGTCAAGGCGTCGAACACGTCGGCCACGGCCACGATGCGCGCTTCAATCGGAATATCCTCGCCGATCAGACCATAGGGGTAACCGCTGCCGTCATAGTTCTCGTGGTGACACTCGGCAATATGGCAGACGAGGTCGGCATAGCCGAATTCCTCAAGGCCGAAGTTGCCGAGCATGGATTCGATCATTTCCCGTCCCTTGGTCGTATGCGTCTTCATGACCGCCATCTCGCCCGCGGTCAGCTTGCCAGGTTTGCGCAGGATTTCATCGGGAATGGCGATCTTGCCGATGTCGTGCATCGGCGCAAACCAGAACACCGCCTCGACGAATTCATCGTCCAGACGATAATCCCGGGCCACCGCATTGGCGATCAATCGGGAGAATCTCGCCATACGCGCCAGATGCGCCCCGGTTTCCGGGTCCTTGTGCCCGGAAAAGCAGGTTGCCGTCCGCAAAGCCCCCAGCAGCACCTGCACCTGCTTCAATTCCATGTTGACCAGCAGGGAAACCAGGCGGGCGATCATGTCCAGATGCGGCAATGACGACTCGTCAAACACCCCGGCCTGACGGGAGTTGAAGAAGACGAAGCCGCCCAGTTGACCGTTCTGGTAAATCGGCACCGTATAGCTCGCCTGGTAGCCGTGGGTCTCCAGTTTGCGTGCATGGGCTTTCCGGCTTCGCGAAAACACGGACAGGTCGTTGATGACCCGGGGTTTGCCATCGAGCGAAATGCGGTACAGGGATTTCGCATCCCGCAAACGGCACTGGTAATTACCCAGCGGATTCTCGCCGTCCGTGCTGTGGGCAAAAGTCTGCAGCATGTCGTCCTGCGGATCGTAAACCGCGATCCCGATGCGATGAACGAATTCGCAACGCTGCCGCAACACGCGATGCAGGAAGCCGATCTTCTCCGACATCGTCAGTTTCTCGTTCAGCCGGTTCAACAGATCCTGATGTTCGCACACCGAATTCTTTTTCATGGGGCACCTCCGCTAGATGCCTCCACTGTAATCACCCCCCCGGGGGCGAGTCATCACCCCGTGGGGTGATATTCACGAAGCCGTAAAAATATATAATTCAATCGCTTACACAACCAGGACCGAGAAAAAGAAAAGCACCATGGGCATCCACCATACGGGCAATGCAGAAATCGATCAGCAACACAGCATCCTCGAGAACATGGTCGAGCAGCTCGCCAGTTTCTGCAGTGAAAGCACGCCGCTGTCACAGCCGGTTTGCGCCCATTGCCCGCCTGGCCGCCAAACCGAATGCGGCAACAGCCTGGCCAGCCTGACCGGGGAACTGGGCGCCTTCCTGATCGGCCACGCAACCTACGAAGAAAAGATGATGGAGCTGCTGCCCGACACCCCGGTGTGCCAGGCCCACATCAAGGCGCACAAGGCGGCCCATGAAGGCATTGCCCGGCAACTGAAGCGGCTGGCCCTGCAGGTGCAAAGCGAGCCGCCTTACAAAGCCAGCCTGCTCCTGCAGAAACTCGCCGGCGAATGGCTGGGCAATCACTCATCGCTGTTCGACAATCGCCTCGTTCGTCTGGGCAAGACCGAAGCACCGGAAATCGATTTCGACGCCGAGCTGGTGGTCATGCTCGATCAGCACGTCTTTCCCAATCGCCCGACCACCGGATCGCGCGCTGAAGCTGCCGCGACGCAACGACAGCGCGTCGAAATCGTCGGCCGCTTCGAATCGCTGACCGCCTCCCAGCGCAAGGTGTTCTGGCTGGTCGTCAGCGGCCGCAAGAATGCCGAGATCGCCGAAGAACTGGGGATTTCCGTCAACACCGTCAAAACCCACCGCAGTGTGATCTTCCAGAAATTCGAAGTCAGCTCGGTCGTCGAATTGCTGCAGAAGACCGACATCCTGCGTCAGGCCAACGACAAGCAGCGGAAAGCGCCGCTCAGCCGCCGCTGATCTCGCCGAGGATCGCCCGCAGCAGGCGCCAGCAGCGTTCCACCGAGGCCACCTCGACCCGCTCGCCGGGGGCGTGCGCGCCGTGGATGGTCGGCCCGAAGGAAACGATGTCGAGGCCCGGGTATCGGGCGCCGATCAGCCCACATTCAAGCCCGGCGTGGATCACCTGAACCTTGGAATCACCGCCGAAATCGCGCTTGAACACCGCCTGGCAGCTTTTCAGCAGGGCCGAATCCGGGTTCGGCTGCCAGCCCGGATAGTGGCCGGATTTTTCGGCGACGGTACCGGACAGCGCAAACAGGCTGACGATCTCGTCGGCCAGCGCATCGGCCGCGCGGTCGACCAGCGAGCGGACCATGAAATTGGCGTAGCCGGCGTCCGGTGTCAGTTCGACGATACCGAGGTTGTTCGAGGTTTCGACCACGCCTGCCACCTGCCGGCTGAAACGCTTCACGCCATGCGGCGCGGCATGCAGCGACGCCAGCCAGGTGAATTGCTCGGCGCCGGCCATGACCGCATCCGCCGTCGCCGTTTGCGCGCTCAGGGCAATACCGTCATCGACACCGCGCAGCAGTTCGCGCAACGCCGCCTGCTGCTGCGCCAGCCAGGCCTCCAGCCCATCGGCTTCGGGCAGCGCCAGCACGGCGAAAGCCTCGCGCGGCAGGGCGTTGCGCGCCGAGCCGCCATGCAGCGATACCAACCGGTAAGGCATGACGCCGGCCAGGTCGTGCAACACGCCGACCAGCAGCTTGATCGCGTTGCCGCGTTCCTCGTGGATATCGACGCCGGAATGCCCGCCGCGCAGCCCATTCAGCGCGATCCGGCGCACCGCCCAGCCGGCCGGCAGCGGTTCGGACTCACCGTCGCGGCGCACATCGACATCGAGCCCGCCGGCACAGCCAAGATAGAACTCGCCCCAGGCCTCGGTATCCAGGTTGAGCATCAGCGATGCATCGAGCAAGCCCGGCGCCAGACCACGGGCACCGCCCATGCCGGCTTCCTCGTCGATGGTCAGCAGGGCTTCCAGCGGCCCGTGGCGCAGCGTTTGGTCTTCCAGCGCGGCCAGGATCAGCGCCACACCGATGCCGTTGTCGGCGCCCAGCGTCGTTTTCTCCGCAATCAGCCAGCCATCGCGCAGCACCGGCTTGATCGCATCGCGGGAAAAATCGTGATCGCTGTCGGCATTCTTCTGGCAGACCATGTCCAGGTGCGCCTGCAGGACCACGGTCGGGGCGTTCTCACAGCCGGGCGTCGCCGGCTTTTTCAGGATCAGGTTGCCGGCGCCATCGACCCGCGCGGTCAGCGACCTTTCCCGTGCCCAGGCCAGCAGCTTGTCGCGCAGTGCCGCCTCCTGCTTCGAGGCGCGCGGCGTCGCGCAGAGCAAGGCGAAATGGCGCCACACGGCAGCAGGATCGAGTCCGGCAATCAGATCGGCAGTCATGGTCTATCCGGCAGAAAAGGCGGCAGCTTACCGAAAGCCTGCGCCGGCGTCATTCGCTCGGGCGTCGCCGCCCTTGCCCGCCGCCGGACGGCAGCGCACCGGCGCACCAGGCCATGGCCATGATCACCACCAGGGTCAGCGCATTGGCCGGAATCTGCAGGTTGAAATCGACCCAGCTATGAATGATCAGCGCCACCATCGCCATCAGTGAACCGAAAGCAATGCCGCGCGGCAGGCTGGATCGGCGCTTGACCAGCACCCGCACCCCGGCGGCCAGTGTCAGTGCCACGAAAGCCCCGAGCAGCCCCAGCCCCGGCAGGCCGAAATCGGCGGCAATCTCGACGTAATCGTTGTGGGCGTGGTCGAAATACCCCTCACGCGGCGTCCGGTAGCGCAGGTAAGTCCCGTAGAAACTCCCCGCCCCCGTGCCCAGCACCGGGAAATCCTGCACCATGTCCATCGCATGCCGGGCCGCACTCAAGCGCAATTCGACCGATTCCTCGCGCCCCTCGCCCTCAATGGTCATCGAAGTTTCCTGAACCCGGCTGACCACCTTTTCCAGGCCGACCCAGGTGCCGATCACCACCACGTCGATGATGATCAGGCTGGCAATCAGCGCCACAGCCTTCGGCGCCGTCTTGCGCGACAACAGGATATAGACCAGACCAACCACGATCAGCGCGGCAAAGAAGCCGCCGTTACCCATCCGCGACCGCGTCAGCACCAGGGCAATGACCATGATCACCAGCATCAGGCGCAACAGCATCTTCGGGCTGAGCATGAAATCGATGGCCCCGCGCATGCGGCTGCGCCAGTGGCGGCTGCCGCTGCTGTCATCGCCCAGGCGAGCCAGCATCAGGCCGATACCCACCGACAGGCATAACTCCATGTAACCCGCCATGTGGTTGCGATTGATATAGGTTCCCAGAACGTTCTCATGCATGACTTCGGAGAAAAACAGCGTGTACTTGGCACCAAATGAAAACAGCAGCGCACCGATGATCGCCTGGAACACACCGCTGCCGACAATGACCAGCGCCAGCAGATCGAGGCGACGATGGCTGCGTATCGTCAGCAGGGCCACCACGAAAACCGCCCAGTAGGCAAAGGACAGCGCCGCGAAGAACTGCGTCTGGTAGGGATCCAGCGTGAACCGCGGCGGGCCGACGCCTTCCCAGACCGCCAACGCCTCCGGCGACAGCGCACCGATCACCCCGGCCGGCCACGGAAAAATCTGTATCCAAGGAATCAGCACGAACAGGCCCAGCAGCACGATCGGCCAGCGCAAGGGCCGCAAACGCTCGGCCATCGCCGCCGCATGATTGCGCCAGGCAAACAAGGCACCGCCCAGCAAGAGCACCGCCCAGACAATCACGATACCGGCAGCAAAAGTCCGGTTACTGCCCAGCGGCAAGGGAATCCAGCACAACAGGCCAAGCAGCCCGTAAAAAACCCATTGATCGCGGACGGAATCGGGGGAACGGTAAGACACGGCAGGAGATTCAGGCATCGGCGGCAGGGCAATGGGAAAGGCAGCTAGTGTAGTAAGCCGATGGAATACAGACAAGGGATTTTCAGCGCCCGTCGGGCCCGCCACCGATATTCGCCAGGGATGAGCAAGCCTTGTCAGAGACATCATTTTCTTCGCAAGCACCACGCGCAAAGACAACAAAAAGAGTGTTGCTTTTTCATTTTATTTGATTATCATGGCACTCGATTCGCGTTCTGCGCGTTTTAGTAAATAAAGCGACAGTGATTGCAGAAATGCGCCAAGAATTACCCCATCCCGGGGCAATACCCGCCATCAACTTGGCATTTTCAATCGTTAAAGGAGTAGCAACATGGCAATTCAAGAGCTTAGCAAGACCGAAATCGAAGCAGTTTCCGGCGGCATCCTGGATCTGGGTGGCCTGCTTGGTGGCGTTCTGAACCCGGTTCTCGGCCTCGTTGGCGGCCTGCTGACCCCGGTTGTCGGCCTGGTTCAGGGTCTGGTTGGCACCGTGACCGGCCTGCTGGGCGGTCTGCTCGGCGGTCTGCTGGGTAATTCCTGCCGCTAAGACGCCAGGAAAACGGGGCGGGCCCCTGAACACGACCTCCTCCCGCCCCGTCAGCCCGCGTTTCTGATCCGCCAGACCTGGGCTGATCAAAACCGGGTTCAGTTTCCCCCACGCGCCCCTCGCGCAGGCCGGCCCTCATCAAACAGGGCAGTCTTTCCCTCAAAGCAGAAGTTGCAGCATGGCCTCGCAGCCCCTATTCAGACAAGCGGCCCTTGAGGCCCAGAAGCCGAAATCCTTCGGCGACATCCTGCTCATCCGCCCTCTCAGTTACCGGATACTGAGCATCGTCGCGGCAATCTGCGCCCTGTCGATCGTGCTGTTATTCACCTTTGGCAGCTATACCAAGCGCAGCAGCGTAAGCGGACACCTGGTCCCGAACGGCGGTCTGCTACGCGTTTATGCAGCGCAAGCCGGCATCATCCAGGAAAAGCGGGTGAGCGAAGGACAGCGCGTTCGTGCCGGTGAAATACTTTTCCTGCTATCGAGCGAGCGGCAAAGCAGCACCCTGGAATCGGTACAGGCCAGCATCAGCGAGCAACTGGGATCGCGCCAGGAATCACTGGAAAGAGAACTGGAGCGGACGAGCCGCCTGCAACAGGAAGAACAGGATGGGCTGCGGCGCCAGATACAGGCCCTCCAGGCGGAACTTGAAAAAGTCGACAGCCTGCTCGACGGCCAACGGGCGCGTGTCGGACTGGCCGACGAAACCAGCCGCCGTTACCAGTCCCTGCTTGAACAGGATTACATCTCGCGCGAGCAACAGCAACAAAAGCACGAGGAATGGCTCGATCAGCAAGCACGACTGAAGAGCATCGAGCGCGAGCAGATTGCCCTGCGTCGTGAGTTGGCCATGCGCCAGGAAAATCTCGGCGCACTGCGCCTCAAGCAGCAGAACCAGCTGGCCCAGATCGAACGCTACATCTCCAGCACCAGCCAGGAACTGAGCGAGAACGAGGGGCGCCGAATGATCGCCATTACCGCCCCGGTCGACGGAGTAGCCACTGCGGTCGTAGGCGAACTGGGCCAGATGGCCGATGCCCGGCGCCCGCTGTTGAGCGTGGTCCCAGCCGACAGCCGCCTCGAAGCACAGCTCTATGCGCCAAGTCGGGCCGTCGGTTTCGTCAAGCCGGGGGCCTCGGTACGTCTGCGTTACCAGGCCTACCCATATCAGAAATTCGGCCACGCCGAGGGCCAGGTCGTTTCAGTCGCGAGAACAGCACTACCGGCTGGCGAAATTTCCGCCCTGCTCCCTGCCGGCGTTGAAAACCAGACCCACGAACCGCTGTACCTGATTACCGTGGCCCTGACCGCGCAAACCATCCGGGCTTACGGCGAAGAACACCCGCTGCAGGCCGGCATGCTGCTGGAAGCCGATGTGCTGCAGGAAACGCGCCGTCTCTATGAATGGGTGCTGGAACCCCTGTTCAGCCTGACCGGAAAACTCTGACCGGTATTCAACGACCATTAGCCCCAGGCCAGCAATGTCCTTTCTAGAAAACCTATCCTTCGGCCTGCGCCGCAAGCTGCCGCAAATCCTGCAAACGGAGGCCACCGAATGCGGCCTGGCCAGCATCGCCATGGTTGCCGGCTATCACGGCCTGCGCACCGACCTGGCCACGCTCCGCCGCCTGTTCCTGGTCTCGATCAAGGGCAGCACGCTGGGACACCTGATGCAGATGGCGCAGTCGCTGAACCTCGCCACCCGCCCGATCAAGCTCGACCTTGAAGATCTGCCGCAGCTGCGCCTGCCCTGCATCCTGCACTGGAACTTCAATCACTTTGTCGTACTCAAGGAGGTCGACCGCAACACGGTGACCATTCACGACCCGGCCTTTGGCGTGCGCAAGCTGAAGCTCGACGAGGTTTCCGGTCAGTTCACCGGCGTCGCGCTGGAGCTATGGCCGAATACCGAGTTCAAGGCCGTCACCTTGAAGCAACGGGTCCGGCTGCGCCAGTTGATGGGGCACGTTACCGGCCTCTATCGCTCGCTCGGCCAGATCCTGCTGCTTGCCGTCTCGCTCGAAGTCTTTGCCCTGGTCAGCCCGTTTTTCCTCCAGTGGGTCATCGATAACGTCATCGTCTCCGGCGACCGGGATCTCCTGAGTACGCTGGCCATCGGATTCGGTTTGCTGATGCTGATGCAACAGGGCATTTCGGCACTGCGCTCGTGGGTCATCATGCATATGTCGACGACCCTGAACATCCAGTGGCGGGCGAATGTGTTCACCCATTTGCTGCGTCTGCCGGTCGAGTATTTCGAGAAACGCCACCTGGGCGATGTCGTCTCCCGTTTCAGTTCGATCGATGTCATCCAGAAAACGCTGACCACCGCTTTTGTCGAAGGCATTCTCGATGGTGCGATGACCATCGTGACCTTGATCGTGATGTTCATCTACAGCCCGCCGCTGGCGTGGATCGCGGTCGGCGCCATGGTGCTCTACGGCATAGTCCGCTGGCTCTGGTACCGGCCGTTGCGCAACGCCACCGAAGAACAGATCATCCATGCAGCCAAGCAACAGAGCCATTTTCTCGAGACTGTACGCGGTGTTCGCAGCATCAAGCTGTTTCAGCGCCAGGAGGAAAGACGCTCGACCTGGCTGAGCCTGCTCGTCGACCAGATCAACGCCGATCTGCGCAATCAGAAACTGCAGATTTTCTATCGCCTGGCCAACGGCCTGCTATTCGGTGTGGAACGCATCCTCGTCATCTGGCTCGGCGCCAAGCTCATTCTTGACGGGCACTTTACCGTCGGCGCGCTGATGGCGTTCAGCGCCTACAAGGATCAGTTCGACTCACGCGTCAGCGCCCTGATCGACAAGCTGGTCGAAATCAAGATGCTGCAACTGCAGGGCGAACGTCTGGCCGATATCGTCTTCGCGACCCCGGAAAGCCATGCCGAAAAATCGATTTCAACGCCCGGAAGCCACGGCACGCCGGAAGCCTCCATCGAGCTGAAGGCGCTTCGCTACCGCTACGCCGATGGCGAACCGTGGGTACTCGACGGCATCGACCTGACCGTACATCCGGGCGAATCAATCGCCATCATCGGCCCCTCGGGCTGTGGCAAATCCACCCTGATCAGCACCATGCTCGGCATCCGGACTCCGACCGAAGGCGATGTCCTGATCGGTGGCAGCAGCGTCAATCAGGTCGGTATCGGCGCCCTGCGCGAGATGGTCGGTACCGTTCTTCAGGATGACGTCCTGTTTGCCGGGTCGATCGCCGACAACATCAGCTTCTTCGACCATCATCCCGAGCCCGACCGCATCGAGGAATGTGCAAAGCTTTCCGCCATTCACGACGAGATCATGGAAATGCCGATGGGTTACAACACCCTGATCGGAGACATGGGCACCGCGCTTTCCGGTGGTCAGAAGCAGCGCGTCCTGCTGGCGCGGGCCATGTACAAACGGCCGAGCATCCTGTTCCTCGACGAGGCGACCAGCCACCTCGATATTTCCTGCGAAAAACGGGTCAACACCGCAATCAAGGGACTGAACATCACCCGCATCGTCGTCGCCCATCGTCCGGAAACCATTGCCAGCGCAGACCGGGTGGTCATTCTCGACCAGGGGCGGATCATCCGCGACATCCCGGCCAGCGAGCTCGATCTCGAGCGTATCGCCCGAGGTGGGCAATGGTAGGAAAAACTGCATGGCGGATCGGCTGCCTGTTTGGCTGCCTGCTGCTTGCGTGCTCCGGGCTTGCCCGCGCCAATCCCCCTGACCTGCTCCTGACCGAAAGCCGCCTGCCACCCTCCGCACTGCCTCTGCTTGATGATGACACGCCCATCATCTGCGCATTCGACGAACCCAAGGGCAGCCTGCAACTGCACGAGGCCATCGAACGCGCCCTGTGCCAGAGTCCGCAGAGCCGGGCTGCCTGGGCACAGGCGAAAATCCAGGCAGCCCAGCTCGGGGTTGCCAGATCCGCCTATCTGCCGAACCTGAGCGCCAACTTCGGCTATCTGGCCCAGACGACCAGCAATACCTACGAAAAACCCTACGATGTGCTGGACGCCAAAACCCAGCCACGCACCCGCACCGCCAGTCTCAAACTCAGCTGGACCATTGCCGACACCGGCTTGCGCCGGGCGAATGTGGAGCAGGCAGCGGCCTTGCTGGATGCGGCCAACGCCAGCCACGATCAGACAATTCAGCGCACCTTGCTGGAAACGGCACAGCGCTATTTCGATGTACAGACCGCACAGGCCGTACTCCGTGCCAGCGAAGAAGCCGAAAACTCCGCCCGGAAAAACCTGGAGGCAACGACTGCCAAACATGCCGCCGGTGCCGGCGCGCTGACCGACAAACTGCAAGCTGCCGTCGCCCTGTCGGATGCCCGGCTCAAACGGGTCAGTGCTCAGGGCGAACTGGAGAATGCCACCGGCAGCCTGGCCACGGCCATTGGTCTGTCCCCGAAGACCCGCCTGCTCCTGCCGGAAAGGACCCAGAAACTGCCCGAAACCGGCATCGGCACCAGTATCGACGACCTGTTCGAGGAAGCCGGCAGCCATCACCCCGCGCTGCAAGCCGCCCGCGCCGAACTGAACGCCGCCCGGGCCCGGGTTCGGGCCGTTCGTGCCGAAGGCAGGCCGGTGCTCGGATTTTCTGCCGAGGCCAGCGAACGCCGGCAGGACAAGCACATTCCCATTTCCGGCTATCCAGCCACCGGTGCAGTCTTTCGCGACAACGTCGTCGGCATGCAGTTGAGCATTCCGCTATTCGAGGGCTTTGGCCGCGGCTACAAGGTTCGTGCCGCCAACAGTCAGGTTGAACAACTGCAGGCCGAGCTGGAAAAGATGGAGCAACAGGTCATGCTCGACGTCTGGAAAAGCTACCAGGCACTCAATACCCGGAAGGCCCATATCGAAGCCGCCCAGACCCTGCTCGACAGCGCGCGTCGCTCCTATGAAGTCGCCGAAGGACGATTTCGCGCCGGCGTCGGCAACATCCTCGAACTGCTGAGCGCCCAGAGTGCCGTGGCCAATGCCGAGCAACGCCGGATCGAGGCGCTTTCCGGCTGGCTCAGCGCCCGCCTGCAACTGGCGGCGAGTACCGGCAAACTCGGCATGTGGGCGATACGCTAAGCGTTTGCCAGGGCGAATGCCTGATCGACGCAAACGCGATTCCGGCCGGTCCGCTTGGCCTCGTACATCGCTGCATCGGCGCGCCGGAGAATGCCATCAACAGTCTCGCCATGGGCCCCTGAGAACAAGCTCAGGCCAATACTCGGCGTGCTGTCGTACTCATGACGGCCCAGTTGATAGCTCACCCCCAGATTGCGCAGTACCTTGTTGGCCACGGTCATGGCGTCTTTCATGGCCATGGCGGCATCCGCCGACAACTGCGGCAGCATGATGACGAACTCGTCACCGCCGAGACGGGCCGCCGTGTCCATTTTCCGGACAGCGCCCGACAAGCGGCGAGCGACCTCGATCAGCAGCATGTCGCCGTGATCATGGCCCAGGGTGTCGTTGAGCGTCTTGAAACGATCCATATCGATGAACATCAGCGCCCCCAGCGTCGCATTGCGGCGATTCTGCTCGATCGCCTGGACCAGGCGATCAATCAGCAAGCGGCGATTGGGGAGGCCGGTCAAGGTATCGAACAGGGCCAGACGGCGATACTCTTCCTCGATCCGCTTTTTCTCCGAGATATCCTGCAACGCCCCGACCATGCGCAAGGGGGAGCCATCGGCCGCACGCTCGACGACTTTGCCGCGTGCCTGGACCCAGACATCCCAGCCATCGACGTGACGGACACGGTACTCGGCAAAAAACGGCTGATCGTTGACCAGGCATTCGTGCAGCAGGCGTTCGACCTCGGGCCGGTCATCCGGATTGATCATGGCCAGCACCTCGGCCACCGGGTGATTGGCCGTTTCCTCGCCCAGACCGAACAAGCGGCACCAGGCAGCGTTATGCCGAACGATCGGCTCCTGGACGGCCCAGTCCCAGATACCTTCGCCGGTCGCATCCATGACATGGCGCAAGCGCTCTTCGCTCTCGCGAAGTTTCAACTCAGCCTGCTTGCGCGCCTCGACATTGCGATAGGTGCCAATGATCATCTCGGCACCGCTGAACTTGCCGTGGATATTGAACCAGGTCCACGTCCCGCCGAGGCGCCGCAGGCGAACATCGATTTCGAACGCCGGCTTGAGACCGGACAAATAGTCGCGACTGGCTTCGCTTACGGCAGGTACATCATCGGGGTGGCAAACCTCCCGCCAATCCTTGAACTCGAGCGCCTTGACCTGCCCATCGACAGTCAAGGGCTGGCTCCAGGCAGAAGCAATTCTTACCCCGCCATCCAGATTCCATGACCACAGCCCCTGGTCGGCCCCGGCCAAGGCCAGCGACAACAAACGCTGCAAACGGACCCGGTGCAGGATGTTGGCGATTCTGAGACGAACCAGATTCGGCTTGAACGGCTTGGTGATGTAATCGTCCGCCCCGAGTTCCAGGGCACTGCATTCGTTGGTCAGATCATCCATGGCCGTCAGGAAGATGACCGGCGTCCCCTCGAAGGATGGCAGTTCCTTGAGCCGTTTCAAGGTCTCGAAGCCATCCATGTCCGGCATCATCAGATCAAGCATGACGAGATCGAACTGACGCTGACGAAAGGCATCAAGCGCCGCCTGCCCCGATTCAACGGGAACGATCTCGTAATCGATCCCCAAGGTCAGTTCGAGCAACTGAAGAATGGCCGGCGTGTCATCCACCGCCAGTATCGACGCCTTCGCTTCATCCAGCAGATGTGACTCAAGTCGCATGACACACCTCAAAACGAACTATTCGTTCAAATATGATACCTCGCTTCATCGATAGTGATACGCAAAATTCCAGGCATGCAAACGCTCAACCGCCACACAAACAAACCAAAAAAAAACAGAAAATAAATCATTTTTACAACAACTTAAACAAACAACGGCCAAATATTTCGCTGCCAAAGCGATCGATCGCAGCGGTAGAACGAGCCGCCATGAATGCAAAAACAACGCAAAACGCGAAATGAAAATGCTTGGTTAATTTGATTTTATCGTATAATTTGATACAACAGCTTGCATAAGCCCCCCTGCCCATCCAGGGCACATCAAATTCGGTGCGAGGAATCAAGTCATGTCACAAACCAACCCTATCGCCCAGGTGGTCTCGCTGAACGGCAGCGCATTTGCCATCACGAAAAATGGATCCAGCCGGCAACTCAAGGCCGGTGACAGGCTTCTCCCCGGCGAAACAGTCGTCACCGGCGCCAACGCCGATATCGTTCTGGCCGCGAACGACGGCCGCGAGATCCGGCTTGGCAACAGTCAGACCGTCGTCTTCGATAATGAGGTCGCCGGCACCAGTTCGCCGGACGATAGCGCCATACGCACCGGCAGCGACGGCTTCCGCCAGATCACCCAGGCCCTGGCCAGCAATGCACCGCTCGACGAACTGCTGGACGAAGAAGCACCGGCCGCAGGGCAAGCAGGCGCCACCAGCGAAGGCGGTCACAGCTTCATCGAATTCGCACGCATCCTGGAGGAAATCGGCGGCACGGCAACGGCCTACAATTTCGGAACGGGCGACCGATCCGGCCTCGCGCTCTCGGATGAGGCAGTGCTCTCAGCTGGAAACTTGCTTCCGGACGACAACACACCGCCCAACGGCGGCGCTGCTCCCCGGGTCATCATTGTTGAAGATGCCAACAACGACGGCTTCATCAACCGCGCCGAAGCCAATGGCAATGCCGATGTAAGAGTCGAGTTCAATCGCGACCTGGTCGATGTCGGCGATACCGTACGCGTCTCGGACGGCACGATCGTCCGCGATATCGTGATCAACGCCGCTGACAAGGCCAATGGCTACATCACCACCGATTTTCCCATCCCGCCGCATGGCAGCGTGCTGGTCGTCGACGCTTACCTGATCGACCCGGCCGGCAATGCCTCGGAACGCGGCAGCGCAGCGGCAAAGATCGACACCAGCAACCTGCAGGGACTGGTCGTCACCATCACCGAGGACATCAATGGCGATGGCTACATCAACAAGGCGGAATTACAGGGCAAGGTCGACGTTGAATTCACCCTGCCGCCGGAAGCGATTGCCGGCGATCTGCTGACCATCTGGGCGACCGGGCATTCGACGATCACCATCGAACTGACCCAGGCCCATATCGACGCAGGCCGCGTGGAAATCGAACTCGATCCGCCCGGCAATGGCAGCAAACTCGAAGTTCGCGCCCAGGTCAGCGACCCGGCCGGAAATCTGTCCAATGAGGCCAGCGCTGCCGCCATCATCGAAACCAGCGACATCGGTGCGCCACGCGTCACCCTGCTGGACGACCTCAATCGCGACGGCTACATCAATGCGGCCGAGCTTCAAGGCGACATCGATGCCCGCATCGGCCTGCCCTCCGGCACCCGCGCCGGAGAATGGCTGTTCGTCAGCGTCAATGGCAACGCCCGCCTGCCGATCCTGCTGACCCAGCAGGATATCCGCAACGGTCACGTCGATATCGGTGGCATTCCAAATCCAGGCGACGGCCAAACCGTCACGGTCACCGCCTTCATCCGTGACCTGGCCGGCAACACCAGCCCCACCGGCGAAGCTTCGGCCATCATCGACACCACCGTGTTCAGCGGCCTGAGCGTTGCCATCACCGAAGACCGCAATGGCGATGGTTTCATCAACCGGGAAGAACTGCGCGACAACGACATCGATGTCCGGGTAACGCTTCCTGCCGGTGCAGCCGTCGGGGATTCGCTGACGGTGTCCGGCAGCGGCAATGTCGACCAGGTGTTCACGCTGACCGCAACCGACATCGCCGCCGGTCACCTCGACGTCAAATTCAACCCCACGGCGGACGACACGACCTTTGTCACAACCGCCACGATCCGCGACATTGCCGGCAATTCCGCCGGACCGGCTGAAGCCAGCGCCCGCCTGATGCTGGGCGAACCGGGAGCGCCCCAGGTCTTCATCCTTGAGGACAGGAACAGTGACGGCTGGATCAACGCCGCCGAATTGCAGGGAAAGATCGACGTCAGCATCACCCTCCCCCCGACCATCCGCGCCGGCGATCAACTGCTGGTCACCGTCAACGGTCAGGTGCTCGCCCCCATCGTCATGACCCAGAGCGACGTGATTCGTGGCAGCGTGGCATTTGAGTTCGACAACCCGGGTGAAGGTCAGAGAATCGACGTCTCCGCACAGGTCCGCGACCCGGCCGGCAATCTTGGCAAGGTCGGACATGCCGGCGCCACCATCGACACCCTGGCGCCCAACGGAGGCAATGCCCCGCTGGTCGAAATCACCGAGGATGCAAACGGTGACGGCCGGATCAGCGCTGCCGAACTGGACGGCGAAGTGGACGTTCAGGTTCGCTTCGATGGCGACAAGGTGGATATCGGCGACATCGTTGTCGTCACTTCCGGCCAACTGACCCGGGAAATCCAGATCACCGCCGCCGACAAGCAAGCCGGCTTCGTCACCACCCATTTCCCGCCCCAGGCGCACGGCACCACGATTACCGTCGGGGCCGAAATCCGCGATCCGGCCGGTAACACGACGCCACGCGGCGAAGCGCAAGCGCTTTTCTGGACCAACCTGATCATTGTCGATGCCGAAGTCAGTGTCTCGGAAGAAGGCTTGCACCACGGCATTCCGGACCGCGAGGGCAATCCGCACGACAACACCGATGAACCGACTGCCAGCGGCACCATCGGCATCGTCAACGGCAACGCCGCGCTATCCCTGTGCCTTGCCCCGCCGAGCCAGGCGCTCTATTCCGGTGGCGTCCAGATTGTCTGGTCGGGGGCGGGAACCGAAGACTCCCCGCTCGTCGGTCGTGCCGGCGCGCTCGGTCCGGAAGTCATCTGCGCCAGGATCGACAGCCAGGGAAATTATGAAGTCCGCCTGCTGAAACCCATCGATCACCCAAGCGGCAACGGTGAAAACATCGAAAGCCTGCAATTCACGATCCGGGCAAACGACGGCAGCCAGCAAAGCGAAGCCAGCCTGACGGTGCACATCGAGGACGACGCGCCGCTGGCCAACAACCAGGCGATCCGGATCGGCGATGGCGACGGTGTCGATACCAACCTGATGATCATGCTCGACCTCTCCGCCAGCATGAATCAGCGCACCGGCGTCAAGGACCTGGCCGGCCAGGAATTGAGCCGACTGGATCTGGCCAAGATCGCCATCCGCGACCTGCTCGACCGCTACGACGCGCTGGGCGACGTCAAGGTTCGTCTGGTGGTCTTCGGCAACGACGGACATGCACTGGGCGAACGCTGGCTGACCATCGACGAGGCACGCCTGCTGCTCGTCGGCCTGGAAGCCGGAAATGAAGCTTCGAACTACGACGCCGCCCTGGCCACAGCCCAGCTGGCGTTTGCCAGCGACGGCAAAATCGCCGGCGGGCAGAATGTCTCGTACTTCTTCTCCGATGGCGAACCGACCATCGACAGCAGCGGACATCCCTTCAACTATCCGGGACAGTTCGACCCCTTCCTCGGCGACGGCATCGACCGGGACGAGGAATGCGCCTGGCGCCAGTTCCTCAACGACAACGACATGACCTCGCAGGCCATCGGTGTCGGTCCACGTTCCATCATCATCCCCAACCAGCTCAACCCGATTGCCTGGGACGGTCAGGCAGAATCCGACCTGAACGGCTACTGGATTGGCGATTTCAACGAAATGGCCTGCGTCTTCGCGGCGACAGTCAGCGGCCCGACCACGCTCAGCGGCAGCCTGGGAGGCTTCGGTGCGGACGGCGGGCATGTCGCCGCGCTCGCCATCGGCGGTTACCTCTTTGCCTATGACGCGCAGGCCAACACCATCGCCGTCAGCGGCACTTCGGCGACGGTCAGCGGCTATCAATTCGACCCGGTCGCCCGGACACTGACCGTGCAGACCACCGCCGGCGAAACCATCCGCATCGGCCTTTGCGATGGCAGCTATCAATACCACGTCGCCGAAGCGCCTCCTCGCGGCAGCACGACCCAGGTCGAATTCATCCTGGTCGACAACGATGGCGACCAGGCCACCGGCTCGTTGCAGTTCATCGGCACCGGCACACCATCGACCGTCAATGTCGCCCCGGTCACCGGCATCGAAACCAGCAACAACCTGCTCGGCATCATCGGGCTCGATGCCCTCGACCTGATAGATCTGGGAACACGCACGCGCTTCACCGCCGTCGATGCCAACAACAATATCGCCAAGCTGGAAATTTCCTACCGCTCGCTGATCAACCTCGGCCCCTACCACCTGAAGGCCTCGCATGCGCTGGCCGACGAACTGGGGCTGAATCTCGCGATCATCAACAATCCGGGTCTGCTCGGTCTGATCCTGCCCAGTTCGACCCTGGTCATCACGGCCAAGGATGGCGGCACCATCGACAACCTGGCATTGAACGAGCTTCTCGGCACCGTGCATTACGAGCAGTCGCTGCTCGACGTCAGCGTTCTCAGCGCCACCAGCATCACCGCCACCGACAGCAATGGACTGAGCAGCACCAGCAGCGTCGGTTCGCTGGCAGAAGTCGGTCTGCTCAGCACCCCGGATCAGAACGGACGGATCATCGAAGGCTCGTCACAGGACGACACGCTGACCGCCACCCAGGAAGGCAGCCGCCTCTACGGCCATGACGGCAACGATGTGCTCATCGGCAGCGATGGCAGCGACCTGTTGCGAGGTGGCGCCGGTGACGACGCGCTTCACGCTGGCAACGGCAACGATCTGTTGATCGGCGGCAAGGGCAACGACCTGCTCTGGGGCGGCGATGGCAGCGATGTTTTCCGCTGGGAATTCGGTGATCAGGGCACGGTAGACACACCCGCCATCGACCGGATCATGGATTTCAACCTGCACGCCCCGGTTGGTGCTGGCGGCGACATCATCGATCTGCGGGATCTGCTGCAAGGCGAGTACCACGACGGTTTCGCGCCCGGCAATCTGACGCAATACCTGCATTTCGAAACCACCGCCAGCGGCACGACCATCCATATCAACCCACTCGGCAATGGGGCCGCGGTCACGCAGCAAATCGTCATCGAGGGTGTCGATTTCAGTGAAGGCGGTCAATTCACCGGTAATAGCCAAATCATCCAGAACTTGCTCCAGCAGGGAAAACTGCTGGTCGATTAAGCCATCTTCACAAGGGAGAAACAGCATGGACAAAGTACTGATCTGCACCACCGGCCAGGACATCCGCGACCTTCGCGATCGCATGGGGATGAAACAGTCCGACTTCTGGAAACGCATCCTGGTCACCCAGTCCGGGGGATCACGCTATGAAACCGGGCGAACCATTCCCAAACAGGTCTTGCTGCTGATCCATCTTGCCTACGGCGAGACCAAGGGCGCCGAACGCCTGCTCAAGGAACTGCGTAACGGGAAATCCGTGGAAACCCTGCAGAACATTTCTGGCAAGCCGCGCATCCGTCGCGCCAAACCGTCTGCTTCGCTGCACATGGGAGCAGCCTGAATCATGAAAATGGCCATCCTCCCTTTCCTCATCGGCAGCCTGTTTGCCAGCGTCGCGCAGGCTCAGGAAGCCGGTACGCAACAAGTGCACGACGCCCTGCGCGAGATTGCCCAGCAAGCGGTGCTGAAGAGCCCGGAAGTGACGACCAAGTGGCGTAACTACAAGGCGGCCGACGAGGAAATCGGGGTGGCACGCGGTGGCTATTTTCCGCGGGTAGACCTGA